>Ga0209164_1000918_pt1 | contig 47437 bp, 46 predicted proteins | sample MTBNYHSulfiMetaG_FD_187458 | JGI IMG/M metagenome (GOLD analysis project Ga0209164, IMG submission 187458) | Enrichment culture microbial communities from rom New York Harbor, USA that are MTBE-degrading - MTBE-NYH (New York Harbor Sulfidogenic)... | ecosystem: Environmental > Aquatic > Marine >... | reverse complement strand
GCTTGAGCGGGGGGGACCGCTTGCGGTGGGGTGTGTGCTCTTTGAACAACGTTTAGAATAGATTGGCCTGTTGAAAATTGAGCGATATGTTCACTACTTCACGTTATTTAATCTGTGATCCATATTTATGCTCCTACCAGAGACCAAGAACTAACATCGAGCAACCACTCACATCGGACTATTTCAGAGCATCGGCTTTTTCGCATACAAAGACCAACACCCTCCGCCACTACGTGGCCCTCCTCCCTCAAGGGAGGACTTAAGATCAGGATCATCAAGAGCCAAACACAGCATTCGCACGAGAACCAACATATTAATGAAATTTAACTCCCTGACTCATGTGTAATGATGAGCTCTTGAGGGAAATTGAAGAGCTCTTCAAGGCTTTTCAAGATCCCAGAACCTTACCTGCCCTCTTTGCTTTTCCCTTCTCTCTACTCTCTGAATAATGGTTTGACCAAGAACGGTTATTCCGAAAACGCCCAATTCAGTCATTCCGACAAAGCTCCTGGTCGGAATCTCGATACTATTACTTCACGGCTCTCGTCGGCGAACGGAGAACCATTCAACGGCCAACCAGTTTCTCTTGATCTTCCGATCTCTGTCAAATTTCATCTTCTTTTCCCTCCATTCTTCTCTTCCATTCTAGAGGGTTTACACAATCTTATTTACATACTCAGACAATCTATCAGGCACCTACAAGAGAGGCAGGAGACAGAACCTCCTGGTGCGTGAGCGCCAGCATCACTTCCCCGGATGCCCTTCCGGGCATCACTTCTGACCTTGATGCCACCAGCCTGCTACCCCCAACGCTGGTCTTACAACGCACAACTTGGAACTTGCATCTTGCAACTGATCCTTTGTTCTTTCCAACCCCCTATCCGCTACCCCCGACCACGTTTCGCTTTCGCTTTCGTTTCATGCAGCCAGCAGGCGACTGTATGGCCCTTGGCCACCTCGAAGTTGCCGGGCATTTCTTCACTGCAGATGTCCATCTTGTAGGGGCATCTAGGGTGAAATGGGCATCCAGACGGTGGATTTATCGGGCTAGGTGGCTCCCCCTCCAGTCTGATATTCTGAAGCTTCCGGTTCTCGGGATCCCAGTTTGGAATCGAAGCCATAAGTGCCTTTGTGTAAGGATGCGCGGGGTTGTTGAAGAGCTCTCTCGCTTCAGCAGTTTCTACGACGTTTCCCAGATACATTACCATTATTCTGTCGCTCATGTGGTGTACGACGTCTAGATTGTGCGAGATAAAGATGTAGGACATCTCGGTTTCGTCCCTCAACTCTTGGAGCAGGTTTATGATCTGACTCTGAACTGAGACATCGAGAGCAGATGTAGGTTCATCGCAAATAATCAACCTTGGTCTGACCGAGATCGAACGGGCTATCGCGATCCTCTGCCTCTGTCCACCGGAGAACTCGTGAGGGAAACGCTGAGCGTATTCGGGATAAAGGCCGACTTTCATAAGAAGCTCTCCCACGTAATCCTCTGCTTCATTTTTGGATAAGAGGTTATGTGCCTCGATCGGTTCCCTTATGATATCCCTTACCGTCATTCTAGGGTCAAGAGAATCGAAGGGATTCTGAAAGATCATCTGAACATCTCGCCGGAACTTCGAGCGCACGTTTTTTCCAAGTCCTTTGGTTATGTCGTGTTGCTTTCCATTTTCGTCATGGTAGAATAGCTTTCCGCCGGTCGGCTCGTAGATTTTCACTATGGTCCTGCCCAGAGTGCTCTTGCCACAGCCCGACTCCCCGACTACTCCAATAGTCTCTCCCCGGTTTATCTCAAGGGTTACAGACTGCATTGCCCTTACATGACCGACTACCTGTAGAAAGACACCGGCCTTTATCGGGAAGAACTTCTTAAGTCCTTCGGTAGAAAGTATCTTCATTTTTCAGATCCCCCTTCGAATAGCCAGCAGGCAGCGGTGTGGTCTTCACCAACATAGAATTCGGGCGGGTCTTTCTTTCGGCAGAGCTCCATTGCGTGAGGACATCTAGGATTGAATCGGCAGCCTTCTGGAAACTCATATGCCCTGGGAACGTACCCTTCGATGTATGGCAGTTTCTTTCCCTTGAAGGATCTCGTTACTCTAGAGCTGAGAAGACCCTTGGTGTAAGGATGAGAGGGCGAGGAATACAGTTCCTTCACCCCAGACTTCTCGACGATCTTTCCGGCGTACATTACGTGAACCCTGTCTGCCAGTTCGGCAACTACCCCGAGATCATGTGTGATAAAGATTATCGAACTGCCGAATTCTCCCTGGAGTTCCCGCATTATGTTCAAAACCTGAGCCTGTATTGTGACATCCAGTGCGGTAGTTGGTTCGTCTGCGACAACTATCTCTGGATTTGTTATCAGGGCCATGGCAATCATGATTCTCTGAAGCATTCCGCCGCTCATTTCGTGGGGATACTCTCTGTATCTCTTCTCCGGTTCGGGGATATTTACCCTTCTGAGAATTGAAATGATCTCATCGTAGGTTCTGATCTGGTCCCAGGTCATGTGAGCTCTGGCAACTTCCGTTAGTTGGAACCCTATTGTGTAAAGGGGGTCGAAGGCCGACATAGGTTCCTGAAAGATCATGCTGATTTCCTTGCCCCTTATGTCCCTGTACGCCTTGTTAGAAAGTCCGACCAGGTTCTTCCCCTTGTAAAAGATTTCACCCTCGACCTTGGCCGGCGGCACTTTTATCAGACCGAGAAGTGTCTGTACGGTAACGCTCTTACCACAGCCGGATTCCCCGACAAGCGCGAGAATCTCGCCCTCCTCGAGATTGAAGCTTATGTCGTCCACAGCCTTTACAAGACCGTCCGGAGTCCTGAAATAAGTTTTGAGATTCTTTACCTCAAGTATTTCGCTCATACCTTCTCCACCGCCCTGTAAGGATCGACGGCGTCTCTCAAAGCGTCTCCTACAAAGTTAAAAGAGAGGACCGCAACAATTATGAAGATTCCCGGAACCATAAGCCAGGGATGGGCCTCCAGTTCGGATAGCGACTGAGCCTGTTTCAGAAGCAGGCCCCAGCTTGTCATAGGTTCCTTTATACCGAGTCCCAAGAAGCTTATCGCGCTCTCTCCCAGAATCATTCCCGGTATTGAAAGTGTAGAGACAACAATTAGATAGCTTATCGTGTTGGGAATCAGGTGACGCGTTATTATCTTCATGTTCGATACACCGGATACTCTAGCGGCCAGGATGAACTCTTTTTCTCTCAGGCTTAAGACCATTCCTCTGACAACACGTGCAACGCCCATCCAGCCGATTAGTGAAAGAACGATGACGATTCCGAAATAGACCCAGGTACTGGGCCATTGAGGAGGTAGAATCGTGGCCAGGGCCAACCAGAGCGGGATTCTCGGGAAGGATCTCAAAAGCTCTATGAAACGCTGTATGACTACATCTACAGTCCCGCCGTAGAATCCGGAAAGCGCTCCCACTATCGCTCCTATGAATACGCTTATCAGAGTGCCCACGAGGCCGACTGTCATTGAGACCTTCCCCCCGATCAGGACCCTGGAGAATAGATCCCTGCCAAATCTGTCCCCGCCAAAAAGAAGAACCATCGCTACATCGGAAGATTCTTCAACACCGAAGAGATGGAGATCGGTCTTGAAAATCCCCCAAAATCTGTATTCCTCTCCCCTGACGAAGAACTTCACGGGAACTGGCCGGCTGGTGTCTTCGGAGAATTCCAGCCTGTAAGTCACGGGATTTCTGACCTTCTTCATCCCGTACACGAAGGGGCCTCTCCAGTTGCCTTCTTCATCGAAGAATCGGATCTTCGACGGCGGCGCATAGACGAAATTCCTGTGGGAGGTCACATAGCTGTATGGTGCTATGAAGTCGGAAAATATGACAAGAAGATACATGATTGAAAGGGCTATCAAGCCAATGACTCCAAGTTTATGTTTGAAGAAATTCTTTGCGATCCGGCTTTTCGTGGTCTGCATATCAGCTCATCCTTATCCGTGGGTCGAGAACGGCAAGCGCTATGTCGGCAAATAGATTCCCGATCTGGGTTATGATGGCGATGAACATAAGGAACGTCATTACGAGATACTGGTCGTGGTTGAGAAGCGCGTTATAGAAGAACGGCCCCATCGTCGGCAGATTCAGGACGATAGCGGCTATTATCGTGCCGCTGAATACGTTTGGAAGCTCCGTTCCAGCTATGCTTACCATCGGATTGAGGGCGTTCTTAATTGCGTGTCTTTTGACGGTCTTCTCATCGAGGCCGTGGGCTCTGAGAGATGTTACAAAGGGAGAAGAGATGACATCCAGCATATTCCCGCGCATGACGCGCATGAGTCCTGCAAGACCGCTCATGCCTACAACGATGAGAGGAATCCACAGGTGCTTCAGTAGATCCACGAGCTTTGCCAGGCTGAATGGCGCCCCGACAAACTGGGGCGAAAAGAGGCCGCCGACCGAGGTTGCTCCCATCTGCAGCATGAGATACATAAGAATCAGCGCCAGAAAGAAGTCCGGAATAGAAAGACCTATGAAGCCGACAACTGTCAGCGAATAGTCACCGAATGAATATGGATGCAGCGCCGAGTAGATTCCCATGGGAACGGCAAGGATCCACTGAAAAACGATGGCACCCAGCGCAACGAAGACCGTCCAGCCCATCCGTTCCCATATAAGCTCTCCCACAGGTCTTTGAAAGGCAAAGGAGTAGCCGAAGTCTCCTCTGGTTACTATCCCCTTGATCCAGTTCCAGTATCTTACGTGGGCCGGTTCATCGAGACCGAGATTCTTTCTGAGTAGCTCGATCTGCGCCGGTGATATCCTCGGGTTGTCTAGATACTGGCTTATGAAATCACCGGGCTGGAGCTCGGTGATCACGAAACAGATCACGGATATGAAGAACATCATTGGAATCATGATAAGCAATCTTCTGGCGATAAAAGACCACATAACCTTCCTCCGGAGAAGTAAAGCGGGAGGAGATTTTCCTCCCGCGGATGAAGCGCTTATTTCTTAAATACGGTCCATGAAGAGTAAGAGAGAAGCCCCTCTTCGTTCTGCTCGACGTTTCCTAGCGATTTGTTAGCGGCGTAAAGGTTCATCCCTTTACACACGAAAATCACGGGAAGATACTCTGCGTAGATCTCCTGCCATTCGTCGTAATACGATTTTCTTTCGATCGGGTCCATAGCGACCTGGCCCTTTTCAAAGAGTTCGTACACTCTCTTTTCCCAGTCAAGCATGTTTTCCATTATAGGAAGATTGGTATCGGGATCTCTCGTTGTTCTGTGCCAGTAGTAGAGCTGAGTTCCCGGCTGCCAGATCGCCTTTCTCAACTGGGGATCGGGCTGGTTCCCGAAGGCCCTTATTCCAGCTTCGAAGCTGCCGGCGCCGAACATCTGGCCGGTTAAAGAGCTATCGAGTATCTGGAGGTTAACCTTTATTCCGATACTCTGCAGATCCTGGGAGTATATGTATCCGATGTCCTGGTACTCCTGCGGAGAGCTCTGCAGGGTCAGGACGAACTCGAACTTCGTCCCGTCGGGATACTCTCTGAAGCCGTCACCGTCAACATCTTTGAATCCAAGCTCGTCTAGAATTCTCGCGGCCTCTGCCAGGTTGAAGGGTCTGCGAATCTCTTCGATCTTTGGATTGTAGAAGGCCTTGTTCGAAGGAAGCACAGGAACTCCTCCAAGAACGGCCAGTCCATTGTAGACCTCATCGATGATCCTCTCTCTGTCGACGGCATTTTCCATTGCCTGGCGGAACTCGGTGGTTCTAAAAACCTCTCTGAGTTTCGGGTCCTCGACATCGAAATTGAAGGCGATGTGAATCGGGCTTGGAGTGGGCTGAGTAGGCTCGGCAAGGAAGACTCTGAATGGACCGCCGGCAAGTTCCCTCTCCTTGAGGATCGGAAAGTCGTTCCCGCTAACTGCCATGTAATCGAGCTCTCCTGCCATGAACTTGGCAAGCCTCACCTGTGCATCGCTTACAACTAGGTACTCGATCTTGTCCACATAGGGAAGCTTGTTGCCATATTCATCGACCTTCCAGTAGTTTGGATTCTTTGTCATGACGACCTTCTGGTCTATTATGTATTCCGAGAGCATGAAGGGTCCGTTTGCTGGAATCTCGTTCAGAGGAGTGTTTGTGAGCCATACATCGTTGACCGAATCGGGCCTCTCCTTGTCGATCTTGCTTTCAAGGGCATGAGACGGGTAGATGTAGGCGTGCGATAGAACTGTGAAGAAGGCGGCATACGGCGCGGGCAAAATAGCCTTGACAGTGCTGTCGTCGACCTTGACCCACTCAATTGGTTTTGCTTCGATTGTGAATCTGGCTACGGAGTTTCCTCTGGCTACGGGATTCATAACGAAGTGCTCAAATGTGAAGATTACGTCATCGGCGGTCAGAGGGACGCCGTCGGACCATTTCACGTCTCTCAGGTGGAAGGTGACCTCTTTGTTGTCTTCCGATACTTCCCACGACTCTGCAAGGGCGGGCCTGATTGCTGACGTAACCGGATGAGCCTCGACGAGTCCTGTGAGCATCTGTCCTGCAACTGAGTAAGCGTTGCTATCGAGAGTACCGTAGAAATTGAATGATTGGGGGGAACCGGTAAGTGCCAGGTACAACGTTCCTCCCGTGCTGGGGTTTGGATCGGGTGTCAGTAAGCTGTCTTCCACGAATGGAGCTGCCATTAACATGGCGGTGAAAAGAACTGCGAGAACTAACAGAAAGATTCGCCTCACGGTAAAAACCTCCTTTATGTTTTCTCTCCCGTCGGGGAGATCAAGGTAAAGCCAGTTTTCCAAGGACAACTCTCTTTCTCGCTCCCGTTACAGACGGAACGTTTGCCTCTACCCCGTTAAAGAACTCCTGAGCTAGAACTGCCATGCCCATTGCTTCCTTTGCCTGTAAGAAGGTTCTGTCAGGCACTTCTACATCAAGGCCGCTCAGTTGTTTAAGATCTTCGATCATAACGGGGTTAAGGGCTCCTCCTCCCGTAACTACTATTCTTTTCCCCAAAGGTAAATACGAATTGATGCTTTGAACCAACTGGAATACGCTGAACCTAACGAGGGTTCTAGCAAGGTTGTCCGGAGAGGAGATGGAGATCCCCTCCAGGAAGGCATCGTTGTAGACCTCTCTTCCCGTCGATTTTGGGGGCCGCCTCTCAAAGTATTTTCGGTCTCTCTCCACGAGAACGTCTAGTATCGCGCTGTCGACAGATCCCCGTGCGGCGATTTTGCCCCCTTCGTCAAACTCCATGTTGAAATGCCTTTTTGCTACTAGATCTATCAGGCAGTTGGCGGGACCTGTGTCGAAGGCCTTAACATCCTCGAGTTTCTCGGCCACATAAGTAACGTTAGCTATTCCACCTAGATTTACTGCGTAGATGCCGCTTTCAAAATAGATCCAGTCGAAATAAGGGATGATGGGCGCACCCTCCCCCCCGAAAACCATGTCCTTTTTCCTGAAATCGAAGACCACCGGAAGGCCAGTCTCGGACGAAACAATATCCGCTTCGCCAATCTGAAGAGTGGCATGAACCGCTGGATCGTGGTAAACGGTTTGCCCGTGGTATGCGACTGCCTCAACTTTGACTTCTGTCCTTTCGAGAAAGGATTTGATTGCCTCCGCGTGTCTAGTGCCGATTAGGAAGTTCATAGAATTGACTCTGTCAACACCGGAAAACGACGGGTCGAAGGTTCTTACTATCTCATTCTGGAACTGGGACTCGAACTGAACTGAAGAATGCTCGAGAAGCTTCACTTTCATAGACTTTCCGCTCCCGGAGCAATTCACTACTGCAAGCTCCAAACCGTCGGCTGACGTTCCCGACATGACTCCTAGAATGTTTCTTGATTCTCTGGAGAGAAGATCTCTTATCTCATTCCAGATCATCCGAGACTCCCAAACACGAGGTTGTGTAAGCGCCTTCTGATTCTTTGCATTTGAGGAATAGTGTCTCTCCTGCTGATGTTTGTTCGGTTGGAGAGAAGAATGACAAATAGCCCCGTGGCCGGGTCTACCCATATTGAAGTCCCAGTGAAGCCGGTATGACCAAAGGCCTCTTCCCCGAGTATATCACCGGCACTGGAGCCCCTTGCAGGTGCCATCCAGCCTAGATGCCGTTTGCTTTCTCCAATTGATACTATTTCAGATATGAACGTTTCAAAGACCCTGGAAGGAACCAGTCTCGCATACATTAGACTGGAGACGAACTTGAAAAGATCTTCCGCCGATGAAAAAACGCCGGCATTTCCGCTCACTCCACCGAGATAATACGCGAGTTCGTCATCCGGCAGACCTCTTAGAACCTTTCCGTCCCGTTCACTTGTAGGAGCCACGTGATCGAAGTCCTTCGGCAGGTATGTAGTCGAATTCATCCCAAGAGGTTCAAAAATCTCCTTCGAACAGAACTCGCCAAAATTGATTGAAGCGACTTTCTCGACAACGGCCATCAGTGTTATGAAGTTTAAACATGAATAGTTTATTTTCTCCATTAGTCCAGACTCAGGCTCAAGCGAGATTATGGAATTCAGTAGCTCCCTTCCCTTAAGCTCTCGCCAAGCTTCAGAATAGGGCTGCATCCCCGAAGTATGGGTCAGCAGATGAAAAATCGAAATTCCCTTCTTTGGTTCGGGTACGTCAAAGAAATCTCCAAGCGTGTCCCATAGCGAAAGCTCTCCACGCGAAACGAGAATCATTACAGCGCTTGTGGTTGCTACAACTTTGCTCATGCTTGCGATGTCGTACACCGTTTCAAGTGTCGTTGGAGTATTGTCGTCTACCGCGATGTATCCGTAGGCCTTCTCGTATAGGACCTCTGTATCCTTCCCTATCAAAACAACTGCTCCCGGATACACTGCTTTTTCAATGCCGCACGAAACTATTTCATCAACTTTATTCCAGATCAAAGTGAACCTCCTTATGTATTGCGTTGTCCGCCAACGGTCAGCAGTTGCAAGTTGTCAGTTACAAGTTTCAAGCATAAGAACCGCTATGCGCTTGAGAGCAAAAACCCGCTGATCGCTGATGAAAACCACGTTGTCCGTCAACCGTCCTCCGTCCGAATACCGGCTCTTTCAACAGTAATGCTAAACCATTTTCGCGCTGTATACAAGTTTTTCCTGGCATACTTATAGGGGACTATAGGTGAATAATATCGATGAGCAACGATATGGGAGTTTATGTATATTCATACTATACAAATAGATAATTGACAATACAAGTCTTCAGAACTTAGAATGGAAGTGTACCCAGAATTGAGGAGCAGATGAAGATGAATCTAGATGAGGCTGTAGGAAGACTCTTTCTGATTGGAATTCCAGGACCTGAGATCGATAGCGAGACTGAAAAGACTCTTCGAGAAGTAAAGCCAGGTGCTGTTATTCTCTTCTCGAAAAACATCGTTGATTCAGCGCAGATAAGAGATTTAGTCGATGAAATTGAAAGAGTTCTGGGATACAAGCCCGTAATAGCTACAGATCAGGAGGGTGGAATCGTCAGCAGACTTAGGGAGGGCTTCTCCGTTTCTCCGGGTGCGATGGCGATAGCGGCTAGCGGAGATGTTGAGAATTCATCAATTGCCGGGAGAATTATGGCTAGAGAGATGAACGCAGTCGGAATTAACTGGAATCTTGCTCCGGTTGTTGATATCAATTGTAATCCAAGGAACCCGGGCATTGGCGTTAGAAGCTTTGGCGATTCTCCTGATCAGGTGATTTCATATGCTAGAGCCTTTGTAGAGTCAATGAGAATCGGAGGAGTGATGTGCTGTTTGAAGCATTTTCCAGGCAAGGGAAGAGTAGATGTCGACGCTCATCTAGACTTACCGACTCTGGATATACCCAAATCTCTGCTTTATGAATACGAACTGAGGCCATTCAAGGAGATCCGCGCAGACTCGATAATGCCTTCGCATATATATATGCCACAGATACAGGCCTCCCGGGTTCCGGCCTCAATGTCGAGAGAGATATTGATGGACCTTGCGAGGAAAGTGCTAAATTACCGGGGAGTACTTGTCGCAGATGATCTGGGAATGGGGGGAGTGAGCAATTATTTCACGCCCGAGGAAGCCGCTATGCAGGGTCTCATAAACGGAATGGATTATCTGACTTACTGCCATGATCCGGTTGTTCAGAGAAGAGTCAAGAAGATTTTGATTAGAGAGATAGAAAAATCCCGGGATCTGGAAAGACGCTTCCAAGAATCTCTCCAGAGAGTGGAGAAGTTTCGGGTAGAAGCGACGAGTGTTGACAGGTTATCGATCGAAGAGATCGCCTCTCAGGAAAGCCTGAACGCGATGCAGGAGATCTCCGATAGATCTATCACGGCCATTCTGGAAGACAGTTCTCTTCTTCCCCTTCCAATCGAGAGTGTGAGCGGAATACTCTCTGTAAGGCTTTCAAGACTTGTTCAAGTTGAAGATGGTCCTCAAAAAGGAGTTCCCACGCTAGCGAGAGAGATCGCGCAGATGGCAGACTGCCCGATAATTGACTTCTCGGCCAATTTGACCGTTGAAGAAGCGGACAGACTGGCTGCCAATACTCCTGGAAAGGGTGTGAGGCTGGTCTTTACGGAGAACGCTCACCTTCACGAAGGTCAGAGAGAGCTTCTCTTGAAGCTTTCGCAAAGAACGGGAAGAACACTGGTAATCGCATTGAGAAATCCATACGATGCTTTCCTGAAAGGCGTTAAGAACTGCGTAATCAGCTACGGTTACGAAGCGGTTTCGCAAAGGAGCCTTAAGAAGGTTCTATACGGCACGATCAAAACGCAAGGAAAACTTCCGGTAAGGATACCGCAGGAGGTCTAATGTGAAGTTTCATCAACTTGAGACAGAGGGATCTAATCCCAGAACGAAAAATCTTGATGAACTATCGACGTATGAGATGCTTAGGATTATGAACGAAGAGGATGCGACAGTTCCACTGTCTGTTAGAGAAGTTATAAATGAAGTCGCCTCTGCGGTTGAGTTGTGCGTGAGGTCTCTAGAACTTGGAGGAAGAATTGTCTATGCCGGGGCAGGCACGAGCGGACGTCTTGGCGTCCTTGATGCAGCGGAGGTCGTTCCCACTTTTGGGGTTTCGAAAGATCTGTTCGTAACTATGATAGCCGGAGGCCAGGAAGCTCTCGCAAACGCAGTCGAACAAGCCGAGGACAGCATCGAGTTAGGCGAGGAAGAGGCAAGAAAGGAAATTATAAATGAAAAGGACGCGGTAGTAGGGATCTCGGCATCGGGACGGACGCCTTATGTGGAAGGAATACTGAAGTACGCGAGAAAGCAGGGAGCCCGAACTATCTTGATATGCAATGTCGGAACTCCCCGGCTTACAGAGCTTGCCGATGTTACGATAGCCGTCAGGACCGGCCCCGAAGTCATTACGGGCAGTACAAGGCTGAAGGCTGGTACGGCTCAGAAGATGGTCTTGAATATGATCAGCACGATCACGATGGTTAAGGTTGGCAGAGTCTTTGGGAACTACATGATAGGGGTAAAGATCCTCAATCGAAAGTTGGTCGATAGAGCAACTAGAATAGTCTCTGAGATAAGCGATCTCTCTTACGAAGAATCGGAGAAGATACTTGAAGCCTCAGGCAGAGAGGTCCCCCTTGCGATTCTCATGGCCCTTACGGGACTCGGTAAGGAAAAGTGCGAGGAGTCGCTCAAGAATAATAGAGGCCATGTGCGCTCGGCTCTCAAAGAACTCGGAGGAGTGAGTTGAGAGAAACCGGTACACCGGTTTACTACCGGATTTATAAGGAGTTGAAGCGTCGAATAAGTAAGGGGGTCTATTCGGAGAAGATTCCAACCGAAAAGGAACTATGCAATGAATTCGGCGTAAGTAGGCTTACTCTGAGAAGGGCACTTGACGAGCTCAAGAGAGAGGCTGTAATTGAGTCTTCGAAGGGTCGTGGTACATTCGTTGTAGAACAGAAACACGAAGAGAGCATAAGCGAGCTAACAGGGTTCACTGAAGAGGCAGCTAGAGAAAAACTTAGGGCCAGCTCAATAGTGTTGAGTGTTGGGCTTGTTGTTCCTCCTGATGATATTGCTAAAAACTTCGGTGTTCCAACCGATGGTATGGTAGTGTTTCTACATAGAGTGAGATATCTGAATGACGAACCGTACGGAATTGAGATGGCTTTCTTGAATCCTCTGGCAGATATCAGGATCCTCAACATAGTCAGCAGAGATATGAGTGTAGAGTCTCTGTATGCTATTCTAAAGAATGAGCTGTCATTAGTCCTTGATTACGCTCAGGAAAACATTGAAGTCTGCAGACTTTCCAAAGAAGAGGCATTTCATCTTAATGTAGAAGAGGGAAGTTACGGCATAGCTCGTGAAAGACAGACATTTACAAATAGGAACCTTTGCGTTGAAGTAGTCAAATCAGTATACAGAGGGGATCGTTACAGACTAAAGGTAGTGAGGAGAGTAGAATGAGCAAGAAGATACTTGCAATGGACGGCGGCGGAACTAGTCTTAGGGTAACTGCCATTTCAAGTGAAGGAAAGAAAAGGAAGAGTTATAGCACGGGAGTGAATATTACTGCAGTTAGTTCCAGTAATCTTATATCGATCTTCTCATTAGTCCGCGACGATATTTGGATTCCGGACGTCATACTTGCTGCGTTCTCCGGTGCCGGAGACAGAATCCGCGAAGGAAAGTTGAGACAGGCATTGGAATCTGTTTTCAGAGACTCGGAAATTGAGGTAATTATGGATATTGAAGGTCTTTACAGAGCTGCGGTTGGCGAAGAAAGAGGTGTCGTTGTTGTTTCAGGTACTGGCTCAACGGTTTATGGTCATGACCATTCAGGTGTAGCGGTTAAATCCGGCGGTTGGGGACACATTTTTGATGATGAGGGAAGCGCTTACTGGATCTCTAAAGAGCTGATCGCCGCTTCTCTAAAGTATAGGGATGGACTGATTCCTCACGATCCCGTTTTCGATCAACTTGTCCAGTTCTTTGAAACAGATAACATAGAAGAGCTCGTCAATCTCACGCTTCTACCCGACATGAAGACAAAGATTGCTTCTTTTAGTAAAGTTGCACTGAAAGATCCCTCCGAATTGGTTAAGATCGTAGCGGATAAAGGGATCGGAATACTTGCCAAGAGAACCCTCAGAGTTCTTGAAAGAACTGGAGAGGTTGACACAATACACACCTTCGGCGGCTCTTTTGCTTCCGCCTATTACAACGAAAGATTCTCAAAGATGATAAACTGTCACAGAACCTCGCTTTTCACCGGAAATGTTGATGAGATACTAGCCGAGCAGATGTTTGAGAAGCTCAATAGATCCTGAACTCTTTCACCAGATTCTCGAACTCTCTTTGCTCATCTTTCCACAGTCCGGAAAGTTCGGCGGCCGTTGCTCCTTCCAGGAGCCTTTCTCTGTAATGCTCGTCTCCCATAATCAGGTCGAAATGGTACCTGCCGTCCCACATCTTGTTCAGGGGAATGCTGGTCCCGTGATAATGAACATCCCAGTCGAATTTTTCCGGCCAAAGCTTCATGAGAGTGGCAATGATGTCAAGAGCAAGTTCCAGTGGTTTGATTGCGTTTCTATCCGTAACATAGAACTCGAGGCCATTACATGGCTGGTCGTGCAGCTTGAATGCTCCGGGAATGAAACTCCTCTCTCTGAAGGAAACACCGGGATGATCATGCTCTTTCAGTTCCTTATAAAGCGGCGCCGAGTCGATCCATGGCGCTCCTATGTATTTGAATGGATGGACGGTACCGCGCCCCATGGATAGGTTCGTGCCCTCAAATAGGCAGAAGCCCGAGTAGAGTATTGCGTGCTCTAGCGAGGGTATGTTCGGGGAAGGCGTGCTCCAAAGGTGGCCGGTTTCGTCATAGTACATATACTTCTCGTAATTCTCCATCGGAACTACTGTAAGATCCGCGCCGATATCGAAGACCTTGTTGAAGTACTTTGCCACCTCACCAACGGTCATGCCATATCTCAAGGCAAGACCATACCCTCCAACAATGCTGTCTAGCCTCTTCTTTATTGTGGGGCCCACGATCTTACTTGAAAGCGGGTCCGGCCTGTCGAGAACAACTACCTCTATCCCCCTTTTCGAGCACTCCTCCATTGAATAGACAAGAGAATAGAGATACGTATAAAATCGGAGTCCAACATCTTGAATATCATAAATGAAGGCATCAATTCCGGAAAGCATTTCCTCTGTCGGTCGTATCACATCTCCGAAGAGAGAGTAGATCGGTATTTCATACTTTGGGTCCACTGCGTTGTCGACGCTAACTCCATCGGCTGCGGCTCCCGAGATACCGTGTTCGGGTCCGAACAACTTCACGATGTTAAACCCACCGTTCAGCATCAGGTCAACATTGATTTTCAGATCTCCATTTACGCCGCTCGAGTTTGTCAGCAACCCGATCCGTTCCTTTCTTAGTTTGTCGCTATCTATGAGACAGTCGATTCCAAGCTTAACTTTCATGCCCGGCACCTCACTTTATTGCTCCCTGCGTCATACCCGTTATGAACTGCCTGGAGAACAACAGGAAGAGTATTATCGTTGGAGCGACGGCCAGCGTAAGTCCTGAGAACAACAGATGCCACTGGTTTACATACTCCCCGAAGAAGATCGAAACGGCTAGAGTGATCGTCGCCTTCGATCTGTCCGTAATGAAAATAAGCGGGAAGAAGAAATCGTTCCATACGTTTACGAAGCTTACGATAGACACTATGGAAAGGGCGGGTTTTATGAGGGGAAGAACGACTCTCCAGTATATCTGCATCGGAGAAGCGCCGTCGATTCTAGCTGCTTCTGAAAGCTCGTTCGGGACTCCGTCAATGAAATTCTTCAGAAGAAACACGGAGAACGGGATATTGATTGAAGTGTAGATTATTATCAGTCCCAGAAGCGAGTTCGTTAGATCGAAATTCCGCATCATTATGAATATCGGGATAATCGCGAGTCTTGCCGGGAAAGCCAGTCCCAGCATGGAGTAAATGAAGAGGAATCTTCTTCCTCTGAAGGTGTACTTTGAAATCGCGTAAGCGAACATCGAGGAAACAATTACAATACCAATAACGGAAGTCCCGGCAACAATGAGACTGTTCTTGTAACCTGTTCCTATACCGGCTTGTTGCCAGGCTTTGGAATAGTTCTCAAACAGAACCTTTGATGGGAATGAAAAGGGCTGCAGATAGATCTCTCTCATTGATTTGAGCGAGTTCATGATCATTATGAAGAAGGGAACCAGAATAATCAGGCAATAGACGGCAAGCAGGAAATAGACAATTATCTTTCCGAAAAGACTAAGCTTCAACATATTTCAAACACCCCTCTGCCTTTTCTCAACAATATACACATACAGTATTGAGACAGGCATGACTATGGCGAAAATGAAGACGGTTACCGAAGCTCCCAACCCCATATCAACAGCTCCGCTACCCAATCCCCCGAAAGCCGTTCTATAGAAGAGAGTCCCGAGAACGTCCGTAGATCTGTACGGACCAGCCTGCACGCCTTCAAGTGCGTAGACCATGTCGAATATATTGAAACTCCATATGAAAAGGAGAATTGCTAGCGTTCTAAATGTAGAAAAAGCTAAGGGGAATATTATTCTCCATGTTATCTTCCAGTTATTTGCTCCATCGATATAAGCAGCTTCTATCAGTTCAGGCGAAATATCCAGTATCGCCGCTAGAATTACAAGCACGTAGAATCCAAGGTTTCGCCAGACATTGACAAGTATGATCGTAGTGAGAGCGGTACTGGCATTACCGAGCCAGGGTTGAGCAAACTTCCCAAGTCCTATTAGTCTGAGAAATTGATTAACGAGGCCGGCCTGAGGATTCAGGAAGAGGACCCACATGAAGCCGACCAGGACAAGGGGTATCATATTCGGGATATAAGTGACTACTCTGAATGCTCCGGCCCCCTTTATCTTGCTTGCCAGCATCAGGGCAATAAGAAATCCTAGACCCAGTTCTAGAATAGTAAGCATTATGAAGAAATACACGTTATGGAAAAAAGCATTGAAAAGCTCTTTTGAAAAGCTCCCGGTGAAAAGGGTCTGGAAGTTCTTCAGCCCTACGAAAGTTCTTGCTCCCACGCCGGACCAGCTGAAGAAACTCAGTATAAGACTGTCGAAGAGAGGATATATTATGAATACCGAGTACAGAATCAGAGCCGGCAAGATAAAAACGAGAAGGTATCTAAGTTTTATTTGCATCTTCGTTTCTCCTCAATGAACTCTTCCCCGCCAACCGGCGGGGAAGAGAAGGATAAATGAATTACTTATTCATCAAAGGTGGGTACCATTGAGAAATTGCATCCTGAGCCATTTGTGAGAGTCCTTCTGGGGTAAGCTGACCTGCGTAAAGAGCCTGCATACCTGGGCTAAGAACGTCGTCATAAAGAGAAGGCTTCTGTGTCGTGAAGACAGACCCTACCCAGTAGACCCATGGAGAAGCGTTGTTGTTGTAGACATCTAGAACTTCTTCCAGAAGAGGATCGGACGGAATCGATGCGCCTACAACTGCAGGGATGTTGTAAGTGATTCCGGCGAAAATCGTGCCGAATTCCGGTGTGGCACAGAACTTAATAATTTCCTTAGAGTCTTCAAGATTCTTGACATTCGATGTCAGCGCTATTGCCCCATCCAGATAAGTGTAGGCATATGGAGTTTGGTCAGCAGTAGCGGTCGGAACCATGAAATAGCCAACATTGATATCTGGATTCAGATCTTTCCAAGTCTGATAACCCCAGACACCATAGAAAACCATTGCTGTCTGACCGAAAGCAAATGCCGCGTCCTGATCGACCGTCGTGTTCCCCATGAAACCATCCTGATAATAGACCTTCAGGTCGTTGAGCTTCTTATTCAGATCAGTGAACTTTGGATCAAGGAAGTTCGTTTCTCCTTCAGTTAGCGCCTTTATCCAGTCCGGTCCAAGAACGCTCACGCCACACATTGCGTGCTGCATCGTGAGTGCCCAGGCTTCCTTTCCAGTTGCGAAGAAGGGATCAATACCATTCTTCTTGAGGACTTCTGCATTGGCAACTAGTTCATCCCAGGTTGCCGGTTCTTCCAGTCTGTACTGATCGTAGAAGTCCTTGTTGTAGAATATTCCAACTACCTGAACAGCGAATGGCACTCCGTACACCTGATCTTCCCATGTAACTGAGTTCAGCGAAGCCTGAGGGAAGTTCGACATATCAACGAAATCATTGACCGGAAGATAAAGACCATTCTCGATGAGAACCTGAGTTCTTCCTCCCGGGAGTCTTCTGGAGTATACTATGTCTGGTCCTTCCCCTGTTTGAAGTGCCAGCGCGACCTTGGAGTCGTACTCGGTTGGTGCGAAGGCTGTGTATTCGATCGTGATGTCGAGGCCCTTGCTCTTCAAGGCCGCTTCGACATCTTTCCAAACCTGAGCATCCTGCGTTCGCCAGCTCCAGATGGTGACTTTGCCGGCAAATGCGCTTACTGCAATGATCGCGACCAAAGCCAGTAACAAGAATTTCTTCATACTTTCCCCTCCTACAAAATAAAGTTGAGAACATAATTGCGGTATTCCATAAAAGACCTATCACAGATCAAACAAAACACGATAAAGAACACTCTTGCCGTTCATAGAAAATGAAGAAAAACAAGAAACGATGACCTATATTGTTAGTATGATTATACAATATGTACTAATCCAAATAAAACTTCGGAAACCATTGCACAGGCAAGATCAGTAGAGCTCATTGCCGTAATCCAGCACTATACTGGCCATTATGAAAGACAAAAGAGATCATTCCTGGGAATTCCGTTTCTCGCACAAAAAAAGACTTGCCGCCACCAAAACAATTTCATAGAGTCTTTGAACGAACGAACCTGTAACAGTCGGGCTAAATTAAGACTCTTTATTCTTGGGTGTAGTTTGGGTGGGAAATTGACTTCATGAAAACAGACTAATCATATAGAATGGTAATACCAGTAGTAAAACATGACATATGATGATCCCGTTGACCGGAGTTTTGAGATCATTGCTTTCTTGGAGGTGGCAGGTGGAAAGAGTTGCGGTGACCATTGAGGCCAGCATGGAAGGTACTGTTGACAAATTCCTGTTGATAAGACACGGAGATGTCGAGTCCCTCAAAGAGGCACTTGTCACAGATGATTTCGAAAGAATGATAAAAATTGCTCAAGACTTGAATAACGAGGGAAGATGCTGCGGGTTCGACTTCATATCTTCAATAGGAACGAAACTCTACGCCGCTGCCTCTGAGAAGAACAAGCTGGCCGCCGAAATCTGCGTGGAACTTTTCAGCTGGTATATGGCCAGAATCAGGACGGAAGTATTCGGAGAGTGAAACGTTTTCGGACGAAGAAACATTTGGGAGGTACTGTTTGATTCTGAAACCTATGGAGCAGCCAGTTCTACCAGACAGGATATCAGAGAAGCCGGCAATAGCCATTACCATCGGTGATCCTGCGGGGATTGGTCCGGAAATCGTGTCGAAGGCAGTTGCCAATGGGGAGATCTTCAAGATATGCAGGCCGATCGTGATAGCGGAACTCGGAATTCTTCAAAGAGAAATAGACAGAAACCATCTCTGCATAAAGATAGAAGCAGTCTCCGAGATAACCGATCAGACGGATTTTTTTCCAGGCACCCTAACTTTGATCGACATGGGAACGCCGAATAGACTTCCAGTATATGGGAAAGTCGATAGAGCCTGTGGAAGAGCTGCCTTTGAATATCTCGTGAAGGCGGTTGAGCTGGCAGAAGAGGGAAAGATATCGGCAATTGCAACCGCCCCGATAAACAAGCTTTCTATTAAGGCTGCGGGAATACCTTACGCGGGTCACACAGAGATTCTCGGAGCTCTGACGGAAACAATAGATCCCCTGACGATGTTCGAAATTGCTGGAGAGATGAGAGTTTTCTTCCTCTCCAGACACCTTTCACTCATAGATGCCTGCAGAATGGTGAAGAAAGACAGGGTCTACAATTACATATTGAGATGCGAAGCGATTCTGAAACAGCTCGGCATTCAACGACTCAAGCCGATCGGTGTAGCCGCTCTTAACCCTCATGCGGGAGAAGGAGGTCTCTTTGGAAGTGAAGAGATCGAAGAGATTATCCCGGCAGTAGAGCTTGCAAGAAAGAAGGGCATAGATGTTGTAGGCCCCGTAGGCGCTGATTCGATTTTCAACATGTCTAGAAAAGGTGCCTTCTCCGCCATCATCTCTATGTATCATGATCAGGGACACATTGCAACTAAGACCCTCGATTTCGAGAGAACTGTCTCGGTAACCTTGGGAATGCCTGTTCTTAGGACTTCAGTGGATCACGGAACGGCCTTCGACATAGCCGGAAAGGGAATCGCTGATCCCACAAACCTGATCGAGGCAGTTAAAACCGCGGCTCGCTACTCATAGATCTTCAAATTTTCCTCATCGCTCTTCTTGATCTAGAGATTTGAGTCGTAGAAGACGATTATTCTAGAAGACTTAACTGCGATGAAGTAGATTATAGGCTATAATTGAGCTACAAATGTTTCTTCAGAAAGGATTCTCAATGAGTACAATTGAAGGCCGAAGGGTCGATCCGCTTGTATCTAGCGAAAACTCCAACGAAGGATTCAACGCGATAAGTCATATATTGGCCGCTGTTCTCGGTCTTGTCGGGCTGGTCCTGCTAGTTGTTTTTTCCGCCGTTCAACAGAAGTGGCTCCATCTGGTAAGCTTTTCGATATACGGGACGACCGTTGTCGTTTCAATGACCTTAAGCGGTCTTCTCCACTTCTTCTTGTGGTTCAGAAAGTATTACAAAGTCTTCGCAATCCTCGACCACAGCGCAATATACTTGCTCATCGCTGGCACCTACACTCCTTTCTGTTTCGTTGTTGTGGGAGGCTGGGTCGGCTGGACTGTCTTTGCGATAATCTGGGGACTTGCTATCCTCAACATAGTTCTAAAGTCTGTTTTCTTCTCCACCATGCCTTTATGGGTATCGATGGGAGGCTATCTTTCGATGGGATGGCTTTCAATTGCACTTATCTACAGCGTTTACATACGGCTAGGACTGTCCGCTATTCTTCTTCTGCTTCTCGGCGGCTCCTTCTATACGGTTGGTGCAGTAATTTTCATACGAGAAAAACCAAATCCCTTCCCTGGCAAGATTGGCAACCACGAAATCTGGCATATTCTTGTCATGCTGGGCAATCTCACCTTCCTTTTGATGATGTTTCTATATGTCCTGCCCTACTGATTTATTTGAATGAACGGTCTGCTTCGATCAGATTTGACAATACACGAGTATAACTCGTGATTGAACCTTCAGATTTAGAAAAAAGCAAATAGTTGGCCTCTTATTGGTCTCTTCATTGTTCTTTCCCTCTTTATGTGAAGCTTTTGAGATACAGTCTTCGAAATACGCATCTTGAATAAATTGAAATGTAGTGCAATAAATTAAAGTCAACTTAAATATATTTAAGGTTGAATTTGACTTTTCAAGTTAGAAGTTGTATAATGATCATAGTTGAAAACTATTTTTGTTCAACTTATGTTTTGGAGGTGGACCGATGAAATACTCAATAAGCAACTGTCCCGTCTGTGGGGGGAAAATGACAATCACAGAGTACAAGTGCGATAGTTGTGGAACAACGATTAAGGGAAGATTTGAGCTTGACGATATCATGAAACTCTCTGCCGAGCAACTTGACTACCTCAAGACTTTCATTAAGAATCGAGGCAATCTCTCAGAGGTTCAGAAAGAACTGGATATTTCCTATCCTACAGCCAGAAACAGACTCGAGGATATTGTGAGAGCCATGGGATATCAGGTTGTTGACAAAGACAGAGAAGAGGCTTCCAGAATTCTTGAGAAACTGGAATCTGGGGAACTGCAGCCCGACGAAGCTCTTGAGATGCTAAGAAGAGTCAGAAAAAAGAAGTAGGTGGTTTTATATGGATAGAGAAGAAGTCTTAAAGATCTTGAAGCTTATAGCCGACGGCAAAATCTCTCCTGAGCAGGGAAGGGATCTTCTTGAAGAGTTTATCGAATCATATTCGGAAGAAAGATCTGGAAGGAAGTTTGTCATAGAGGTTGTGGATAACTTCACTGGAAAAGTGGAAGCAAATATCAAGCTACCCGTTAGGTTGGCAAGGTTTGTAGGAAACTTCGTTAAAGAAAAGGACGCGAATTTCAGAATCGGTGGAAAAGTGGTTGATTACAACCTAAAGGAAGTGCTTGACGAGGTAATCAAGACTAGAGAGTCGGTTGAAATTGAAACCGAGGACAAGAGAGTGACGATAAAGGTAGAGGAATGAGGAGGTATGGTCGTGGAAAAGAAGTTTGAATTCGAAAGCGCCGGCATTGAAATTTTGAAGGTTACCTCGGCTAGCGCGGATCTTCAGATCGACCTGGTTGAAGAGGGAAACGTGGTTGCATTTGTTGAAGTGGATTCGAATGATTACGTTCCTGAAGCTGAAAGGTCAGGAAAGAAGCTTACGATAAGATTCCAGAAGGGTACCAACATCAATATTCCTTTTATAAAGAATTTGTTCGACGGCGGGGCCGACGTTAAGAACGTAAGGCTTCTTGTCCCAAAGAACATTCAAGAACTCGATGCAAACAACGCTTCCGGTGATGTCAACATTTCAGATTTCGATTTGAGGAGCCTGAAGATAAACAATGTTAGCGGTGACGTGAAGATTGAAAACTGTTCAATGAACGAGTTTAACTTGAGTACGGTAAGTGGAGATCTGACTTTCGTTGCATCGAATTACCGCAGAGGCAAATTCGGATCAGTATCGGGTGATCTCAGCATAAAGGGCCTTCCTCCGATGGAAAGAGAGACGATAGTCTCTTCAGTTAGCGGAGACGCCATCGTCTCCTATTCGGGAGAGCCTAAATTCGATGCCACAATCTCCTCTGTGAGCGGTGACATCTCATCCGATGTCGGGCTTGTGAAGGTAGATAAGAAACACTATAGATCAGGAAACGGGGAATCGCAGGAGTATCTGAAAATGAACAGTGTTTCGGGAGATCTCATAATTAGTACGAAGTACACGGGGACTCCAGCGAAGGAAGTGAAGGTTGAATCTAGAACCGGCCCTTCAGAAGAGAAGAAGGGTCATAGATCGGCCGTTGTCGAGGAAAACCTTCAGGATCAGGAGACGAGTAAGATTCTTCTTCTCTTCAAAGAAGGAAAACTTACGAAGGAGTACGCCTTTGAGATGCTCGGTGTTCTCGGATACTCGGAGCAGGAGATTGAAGAGATGCTTGAAGTGGACGAAGAGCTTCAGAAGCTCAAAAACTCAGTAGATGTAGTAATCAAAGAAGACGCTGAGGATGAGGAGCCTCCCGAAGCTCCAGAAGAGCCGGAGGCACCCGAACGACCGGATGCTCCCGAAGAACCGAAATCGATCTGATTGGAGAAGAAGGTGATAATAAAATGAAATTCGGAGCGCTATTCGCGATTTTTCTGGGGATATTGATCATTCTGTCGGTTACGCACATAATTCCTAGCTTTGCGTTTGCAATAGAGATTTTCTTTGCCATTGTATTCCTCTATCAGGGACTTAAGATATTCAGAAGATTCAAGGCGGAATATATGGGCAGTCTCATCTTCGGGGCGATTCTTGTTACTGACCTTTTGATTGGTTGGAATGTTATCAAGGGCTTCAGAGGATGGGGATTCTGGGAGCTTGTGGTAGCGATGATAGGATCTTATATAGTTGGTTGGGGTATAGTCACTCTTTTCAGAAAAAGCTTTAAGCTAGGAAAAACACAAAGCTCCACGAGACAGGTTTTGAACATCTCGAGACCAAAGGAGTTTGATGAGCTCGAAATAGAACTGGAGGCAAACCTGACAAAGGTACTATTGATGGACAACACTTCAAACGGAATCGACGCCAATGTTAGTTTTGACAAGTTGAGTTTCAACGGAGATCTGAAATACGATATGGATAAGGCTAGAGGAGTTCTGAAGGCTAAGTGTAAGGCAAAATCTGGTGTTTCGAGTGTTCTCTCCAAGTCAAGAATGAACCTTGAGATCAACGCTGACCCCATTCTAAGGGTTGAGGCCACATTAGATGGAGCCGATACAGTTCTTGATTTTTCGAATCTCAATCTGGATAGGGCTACAATCAAGACCTCATTGTCCAGGCTGTCAATAATCCCTTCTGAGCGGCGTGACTCGATAATAGATATCGATTGCGAAGTTACTTCTCTGAACATAAGGGCTCCAAAAGATGTTGGACTTAGTATTGTTCACGAAGGGGAGTTGAACTGGAGCAACTTCAACAACCTCGTGGAGAGAGAAAAGGGATACGTTTCCAATAACATCGATAGAGCTGTAACCACATGCCAGATTAACGTGAAGTCAGATATGTCGAAAATCTCTATCGACTGGATATAAAAGAGTCGTCTTCTTTGCCGGCCTTGTGGCCGGTTTATTTTTGGACCGGCCCGTTTGGCAAAGATCAGCCGGGTTCAAGAGTCGAAAGTCGTTTATTATTATATAATCAGGATACCGGATACGTTTTTTCCGGAATTTTTGCTCGCGAACCATGGCAGATACAGGGGGCGCTCCGTGGACAAGTGCAGAATCGACCCGAGGATCTTCAAAGTACCGATTGACAAGATGAGAGCCGGCTACTATTCTGACAAATACTTCACGAGACTTGTCGAAGTCCTTAAGAAGGCAGATAAGAAGTCAAGGGTGCTCTACCAGCTCTTCCCCAGGAGAGACGCGACAATAGTGGGAATTGATGAAGCGCTGGCCATCCTTCGCTTTGGGACAGGCTATTACTCGAATGAAGGAGACGCGAAGAGACTCTTCGAAGAGGTACTCGAGACTGAGAAGGAAGTCAACCACGCAGCCTGGGAGATGAATCGGCATGGACTGGTGGAGCTGACCGCTCGAAAATGGGATCTGAAGATGAAGCTGAATGATCTCTGGATCGACAAATGGCCAGAACTAGAAGTTCGCGCCTTGTATGATGGTGATGAAGCAAAGGATATGGAACCTGTTATGACGATAGAAGGCGACCCCAGATATTTCTCGTATCTCGAAACCATATTGCTGGGTGTCATAGCGAGAGCGTCTTCAACGGCCACCGCCGTCAAGTCCGTCGTGAAGGCCGCCAGAGGCAAGGAGATACTCTTCTTCAGCGCGCGATTCGATCATTTCTGGACTCAGGCAACGGACGGATATGCGGCGCTCAAGGCCGGGGCCTTTGGAGTCTCTACCGACGCGAATGCCGACTACTGGGGCGTTGAGAGCATGGGGACGATACCTCACGCGCTTATCGCAGTGTATGACGGAGATACGACCGAGGCCGCAATGGCTTTCGATCGTTACATAGAGGGCGGAGTCAATCGAATAATCCTGGTCGATTGGGACAACGACGTAATCGGAACTACGGTCGATTGCGTTGCCCGCACGTATAAGGCCGAGACCGGTGAAAACTTCATACCCGGCAAGACTGATCCTTCGGTCGTTATAGGTCTGGGAAAGGGAAAGATATGGGGCGTGAGATTCGATACGTCTGGAAGTCTGAGAGACGTTTCGGTCGTCCCGAAGGACGCTTCCTCTCTGGGAGTCTGTCCTGAACTGGTCTGGAGGGCTAGAAGAGAATTCGACAAGTGCGGAATGAAAGATTTGAAGATAGTCGTCTCGGGCGGATTCACGGCGGAAAAGATAGATCTCTTCGAGAAGCTCAATGTCCCAGCAGATGTTTATGGAGTCGGTTCGTCTCTATTGAAGAACAAGCTGGACTTCACAGCAGATATCGTGGAAGTCGAGGGAGAACCCTGCGCAAAAGTCGGAAGAGGGAAGAAAGAGACTCCAAGATTGGAAGAAGTAGCGAGTAACTATTGGAACAACGATAAAGAGGAGAGGTGTTGAAAATGGAAGCAAAGGGAACCTGGACAGTAAAAAAAGGGTTCGCTGAAATGTTCAAGAACGGCGTAATCATGGACGTCACGAATCCCGAGCAGGCAAAGATAGCTCAGGATGCCGGAGCTACCGCAGTAATGGCTCTTGAAAGAGTACCGGCGGACATTCGAAAAGAGGGCGGAGTAGCCCGGATGGCAAAAATTGGACTGATCAAGGAGATCATGGAATCTGTTACTATCCCTGTAATGGCTAAAGCGAGAATCGGACACATCGCCGAAGCGAAGATCCTTGAGGCTATTGGCGTTGACTTCATCGACGAATCGGAGGTTCTTACACCTGCAGATGACAAATATCACATAGACAAGAGAATATTTACCGTCCCCTTCGTTTGTGGAGCGAGAAATCTCGGAGAAGCAGTCAGAAGAATCGCCGAGGGAGCCGCGATGATCAGAACGAAGGGAGAGGCCGGTACCGGCAATATCATCGAGGCAGTCAAGCACATGAGAACCGTCAATGAAGAAGTGAGAAAGGTCCAGATGTTGAACGATGCCGAACTCGTCCACTACGGAAAGGAAATCGGTGCGCCTGTCGAAATCCTCAGTCAGGTAAGAGAGCTGGGAAGGCTTCCAGTTGTCAATTTCGCCGCAGGCGGAGTGGCTACACCGGCCGACGCGGCTCTCATGATGATGCTCGGCTGCGACGGAGTCTTCGTCGGTTCTGGAATCTTCAAGTCAAAGGATCCCGCAAGAATGGCCAAAGCGATAGTCGAAGCAGTTTTGCATTATGACAATCCCGAAGCGCTGGCAGAGATCTCCGAGAACGTAGGAGATGCAATGGACGGCCTCGAGATCGAGACTCTTGAAGTTAGAATGGAAGAAAGAGGCTGGTAAGGGTTGAAAATCGGGGTTCTCGGAATTCAAGGCGCTATACAGGAACATCTATCGATTCTCAGGAAGGCAGGAGTGGAACCGTCCTGGTTGAAGGATCGGAAGGAGCTCGATTCAGTCACGGCGCTGGTGATGCCGGGCGGAGAGTCGACCACTATGATCAAGCTCTTGAAGAGGTTCGAAATGTGGGAGGCCCTCAGGAATAGGATAGAAGATGGAATGCCGGTCCTGGCAACCTGTGCGGGCATGATCCTCCTGTCGAAGACGATCGAAAACGTCGTTAATCAGGACTCTTTGGGCGTTCTAGACATTAGCGTCAAGAGAAACGGTTACGGCAGGCAGATCAACAGCTTCGAGGTCGATCTACAGATCGACGAGATCGGACCCGAACCATTCAGGGCAGTATTCATAAGAGCTCCAAAGATCGAATCGATAGGTGGCGAAGTGAGAGTCCTTACAAGCTACGAAGAATCGCCGGTTCTCGTTCGCCAGGGCAACGTGCTGGCAGCCTCCTTCCATCCCGAACTTACCGGAGATCTGAGGATTCACCGGTACTTTCTAAAGATCGCCGAAGCGGCCGGACAGAGGATTGAAGAATGTGCAGAATGATAGCCTTCAAGGCAGATAAGAATGTAGATGCGAACTGGATCTTCGACATTCTAAAGGTCATTTCTGAAAAAGGCATTTCCAGTCCTCACAGCGACGGTTGGGGCTATGCCGTTTGCGGCGAAGGAAGAGAGACCTACAACAGTTCCGGCGCGATCTTTGATAGCTATAAGAAGCTCCCTCAAAGCAGGGTCGGGATAATTCATTCTCGAAAGGCCTCAAAGGGATACGTTGTCAATCTCGAACACGTGCATCCCTTCTACGTCACAGTTAGGGGAAGGAACTACGCCTTCTGCCACAACGGAACGATATACGACTTCGCGAGCGATGAAGGAACGACAGATACCCAGAGATATCTCGAGCTTCTGGTCAGCAATCTCGAAAGATATGAGACGAAGAAGGCTCTGGAGATCACCGCGTGCTTTGTGGCGGATAACTACCGCTACACTTCGATCAACGCGCTTCTCACGGACTATGAAAGCGTCTGGGCAATAAGGCAGAACGCAGAGAGAGGCGACACGGAACACGCCCTGTTTCTTTACGAGAGGGACGGGGTTAGAATAGTCTCCAGCGAACCTGTCGGGAAATTTGCTGATCTCCCCGGAGACTCTATCGAGATAAAAAACGGCGATTCGATAGTTCTTTGAATATCATAAAGAAATGCGTCTGGAAAATTCTCCAGACGCGTTTTTTATTGAGAGAACTAGAAATCTATCCCAAGGTCCTCCATGACTTTGACGAGATTGCTGTCTAGAGATTCGACTTCAGAATTCTCCAGCTTCTTGAGGGGAGTCTTCACACCGCCCATTTTCAAACCCCTTCTTTCTAGAACATGTTTCATGTATGGAATATTAGCACCGTTTCCCACTGCCATCGTCAGCTTTGTCAAGGACTTCTGATAATCAAATGCCTTGTCGAAGTCACCATCTTTCACTGCATCCCGGACCTTGACGAAGAATTCTGGAAAGACTGCTCCGGGTCCCGAAACGCAGCCCTTGGCTCCGGCGATTAGAACCGATGCGAATGCTGCATCGCATCCAACGACCGTGCTGAACGTCGACGGCAGAGCCTGAATCACGGTCAACGAATTGACGAAGTCGCCGCTGCTGTCTTTCAAACCTACAATATTCTTATGCTTTTCGTGGAGTCTGGCAATTACATCGACACTAACCGGGTTTTTTGTTAGAGAGGGAATGTTGTAAATGTACAGAGGTAAGTCGCTTACGGCGTCCGCTATCTTGTCGTAGAAACTGAAGAGCTCCTCCTGCTTGTGATTGAAAAAGAAAGGCGAAACTACCGCGGCAGCATCTGCTCCACATTCCTTTGAGTGTTTAAGCAGTTCGATAATATCTTCAATCACTGCAGCTCCGCAATGAGAAACAACGGTCATTCTCCCTTTGTTTGCGTCGAGGAACGACTCTAGAGTCTTCTTTCTTTCTGCCAATGGGAGGGACGTCCCCTCACCGGTCGTGCCGAGCACAAATATTCCGTCGACACCTTTCTCAGCCAGGAAGTCTACATAAGACTCTATTGCATTGTATTCAACACAGGAACCATCATCATTCATCGGAGTTAGCGGAGCTACACCGACCCCTTCAAGTAGTCTACTCACCATGATCTCCCTTCTGCCAATCTTCTGGCTGCGTCCTTCATTGCTTCAAACTCCTGAACCAACCCCATTCTGACCTTCTTTGAACCATTGAGGCCGTAGGCAGTTCCAGGAACAACGAGAATACCGTATTCTCTGTATAGTTTTTCGGTGAAACTCCAGGGATCAGTGCCTTCCGGAGTGGAAACCCATACATACATCGCCCCCTGGGGAGCGGTGAAAGTCAATCCCGATGCCTTCAGGCCTTCTATAATCGCATCCCGCCTTCCCTGATACATCTCTCTGAGATCACGATAATAGGAATCGGGGGTAGTCTTCAAAGCTGCCGCAGCGGCGAGCTGTATAGGGTAGAAGACATTTGAGTCAATCTTGGATTTGTAAAGTTTCACTGCGTCCAGAAGCCGTTTCTCGGCCACTATTGCCCCAACTCTCCATCCGGCCATGTTATAGGTCTTTGAGAAGGCGAAGTACTCCAATCCCAGTTCGAGATTCTGGCGCGCTTCGAAATAACTGTTGACTTCAAAATTGTCAAAGGCTATTTCGGAGTATGCAAGATCACTCATCACGACAAAACCGTACTTGTTGGAAAGCTCTGAAAGCCGGTCGTAGTATTCTCTGTTTGCCACTCGGCCGGTGGGATTTGAGGGGTAATTGACGATTGCCATTTTCGGCTTGTGCAACTTGGCAAGACTCTCGATTTCGTCTAGAGTGGCTATCGGATCAACATCGCCGTCGTAAGTGAGAAGCTTTCCTCCGGTGAAGAGAACTGCCTCGAAGTATGTTGGATAACCTGGATCAGGAACAAGAATCGAATCACCGGCATTTACCAGTGCATGCAATGCATTGAAAATAGCTTCCTTGATTCCGACAGTCACAAGCACATTTTCTTCGGGATTCAGCGTGACTCCGAAACGCTTCCTGTACCAGTCAGCGACAGCCTCAAGGAGCTCGGGAGCCCCGTGCTGCGGAGGATAAGTATGGTAGGCAGGATTCGAAAGGTTCTCCTTCATTACCTCGACTATCCATTCCGGTGTGGGTCTGTTCGGGGCACCTATTGAAAGGTTGATCATTTTCTGCTTTGGTGGTTCTTTCTTCAGGCCGTTAATGAATCCAAAGGCATCGGGCCTGAAAAACTCAAGCTTGGAAGACTCGAGCTGAAACTTCATTTGCTACTCCCTCCTTATGATTTCCAAAGTCATGTGAAAAAATGACTTTCAGATTCATTAGGTACCGCACAAATACTTTCTGGGTACTCTATATGAGATACAACTAGTAATCTCGGAATTCGTTGTCTCTATCCATTCCGCTACTTGTTCAATGGAGATTGATTCCTTTCCCTGTTTTCCGATAAGTATAACTTCATCCCCTTCTTTCGGAGTTGGATTAACCTTACTGATGTCGGCTACAAGGTGATCCATGCAAACTCTCCCTATAACTCTACAAGGAATGCCACCAACCAAAACTGATCCTTTGTTTGATAATCTTCGGTCAAAACCATCAACATATCCAACAGGCACAACAGCGACTCTCATGTTTTCGTCAGCAAAGAAGGTTCTCCCATAGCTTACGCTATCTCCCGGTTTAAGATACCTAACTTGAGAAATGCATGATTTAAAAGTCAAAACTTGTTTCAGTTGTGTGTCCTTGAAAAAACGCGAAGGTTGGACTCCAAAACTTGAGATCCCAATTCTAGAATAATCAAAACACCTTCCAGGAAATCTTATGGATGCAGCGCTGTTGCAAAGATGCACTATACCTGTGTCGAACCCTTGCTTCTGAAGCTCAGCAACTAGATTCTCAAATCTTTCATATTGTTGGATGAAGAATGTAGGATCTTCTTCATCTGCAGTAGCTAGATGACTATATATGCCGGTAATATCCATTTTGGTTTCTTCAGCCATCCTAAATGCGTCAAAAGCCTCATCAGGACTGAACCCTAGTCTGTTCATTCCAGTGTTGATTTTTATGTGAAACTTGGGGAGTCTTCTCCTTATTTGATTTATAGATTCAATCTGACCAAAAGAATGCAGAGTAGCGGTGAGCGAATAATCTGTAGCTTTTTGAAGGTATTCAGGACTGCAATAATTCAACAACAATATTTTGGCACTAATTCCGGCATCTCTTAGCTCAACGCCTTCTTCTAAATATGCGACAGCAAAAAAATCTACGGATTCTTTCTCAGCTGCCTTCGCGATCTCGACAGCTCCATGTCCAAAAGCGTTTGCTTTAATAACCGGAAGCACTTTTGTGGGGTACAAGCTATCTGCGAAGTGCCTTATGTTTTCCCTATAAGCTTTCAAGTCAACCAAGATTTCACTCTTTCGACTAAGCAACTACTCCATCTCCTGCTATCAGAAACTTTTGTGATCATTCAGTTCGACCAAGTCATTCATCTCTGAAGACTGCTATCTTGCAGCACGTTTCTCCAACTTCTTTGAGAACACAATAAGCGGATAGCAGACAAGTGCGAAATATCCGCCTACAATGCTGAATGCAACAAGAGGGTTCAAAGTTATTTGCATAATTTGCCTAGAAGTCCTAACGATTTCAACCATTCCTACTAATGACACTATAGATGTATCTTTTATAGTTAGCACAATTTGCCCAACCATGGAAGGCAAACAAATTTTGAAAACCTGCGGGAGGACAACTGAAAACAAGGATTGCCAATAATTGAGGCCAAGTGCATGGGCAGCTTCAAACTGTCCCTTGTCAATTGCCAGAAGACCGCTTCTGAAGACCTCTGAAAGGTACGCTGTCGCAGTGATAGTCAAAACAACAATACCAGTTTCGAAAGCTTCTAGTTCTATCCCAATAGAAGGTAGCGCAAAGTACACTGCATATACCAATATCAAGAAAGGAGCGCCTCGAACAATTTCTGTCGCTCCAGAAAGCAATTGCGATAATACCGGAACCTTATGAAATCTCATTAGGGCAATTGCAATGCCCAAAATTAGACCAAAAAAAAGCACAAATGGAAGGAACGCAAGATTTTGAAGGAATGCACCTCCAAGCCTAGTTATCTGATTCCACAAGCTAATTTGCTGCAACTTGCTCCCTCCTCTTGGCGCGACCTGCTATCTTGTTGCTAAGAATGCTCAGGACAAAATATAGGGCGAAATACATCAACATTGGTATTCCAAAGGATTCAATAGGTCTGTAAGTTGTGGAAGCTATTCTCCTTGATGCATAAGTGAGTTCTGGGATAACCAGAACTGCCGCAAGGCTAGTATCCTTTATCAGGTATGAGAATTGCCCTATTAGAGGAGGAAGCACTCTGGAGAAAACTTGTGGTAGGATAATCGAGCTCATTCTCTGATACCAACTAAGTCCTAAAGCTTTTGCAGCCTCGTGCTGCCCGTTGTCAATTGAATCTAGACCTCCCCTAATAATCTCTGAAATGTAGGCACCACTATTTAGAGAAAAAGCGATTGTAGCACTCTGAAAAGAGGTGAACATTATTCCTAAGACCGGAAGACCATAATGCACAAAGTAAAGTTGTATAAGAAGTGGTGTAGATCTAATAACCCCCGTGTAGAAGCCTGAAAAAGCATTTAGGGCCTTACTATTGAAAGTACACAAAGTGGCAACAACAGTACCAATAACCAAACCGAGTATGCCACTAACTAAAGCAATTTTAAGTGTTTCAAAGAAGGCACTAAGAAAGACCGGGAGAGAGTTGTATATCAACCTATAATCAATCAACACTCCCACCTCACTATAGTATCTTGCTTAAGAATTCTTTAGTTCGATCGCTCTTGGGATTTGTGAAAAATTCTTGAGTCTCAGTGAGTTCAATAACTCTGCCATTATCCAAAAATCCAACCTTATTTGCAACTTGCCTAGCAAATCCCATCTCATGGCTAACAATAATCATTGTCATCCCTTCCTGAGCCAATCGAACCATTACGTCAAGAACTTCTTTTATCATTTCTGGATCCAAAGCCGAAGTAGGTTCATCAAAAAGCATAATCTTGGGATTCATTGCAAGTGCTCTAGCTATGGCAACCCTTTGCTTCTGGCCACCTGAAAGTTGGCTTGGAAATGAGTTGAACTTGTCAGAAAGTCCTACTTGAGACAGAACGTCCTTCGCAACGACAATCGCTTCGTTCTTGTCAATCTTCTTGACTTTTATGGGAGCAAGAGTGACATTTTCGACAACATTTTTGTGAGGGAAAAGATTGAAGTGCTGAAAAACCATTCCTGTATTCTTTCTTACAAAACTGAGATTCTGTCTACTTTCTTTTACGTCCCTTCCTAGGACTTCAATGGAGCCTGATTGGTAATGTTCCAGCAAATTTATACAACGCAGCAAAGTGCTCTTACCGGCCCCACTTGGTCCGCACAAAACAAGGACGTCTCCTTCTTCAACTTCGAGGGTAACGTCCTTCAGGACATGTAGCTTGCCGAAACTCTTGTTCAAATCCCTTATCTTAACTACTTCAGACACACGAACACCTCACTCAGAAGAGTATTAATGCCATGCAGACAAGAAGTCTGCATGGCAAACTTGCGTTAATCAATTACCCAAGATGGTTGCCATTCGGCTCCCACATAGTTCTCATAAATCTCGCCGTATTCCCCTGTTAGTTTTATCCACTTCAGAAAGAGATTGAACCAGTCAACTATGGAATCGTCATCGGTTCCTTGATTGAAAGCCAATCCATACATATCAACTCTTATGTAACCGGGAAGTGCTTTCAGAGAAGGTTCGCGCTTCACAATGTCCAGAACCAACATTTCATCATCCATTACACCATCAATTCTTCCATTCTTGAGTTCAGTCACCCATTCTGCCATGTTATCGTAGAGAGAAACATCTCTGTTCCAGTTTGCCTCTATCCAGTCGGCATGACTTGACCCCATTGTTTCTCCAAGCTTAAGCTTGGGGTCTTTGAATTCTTCCCAGTTCTCGACTTCCGTATCAGCTCTGACAAGCATCTTAACTCCCGTAAGAAAATAAGGGTCAGAGAATCTTATTGATTTTGCCCTAGTGAGAAGCATTGACATATTTGCTGCAATCATGTCAACCTTTCTGGAAGTAAGCGAGGGAATTAAGCTTTCCCACGCCATATCTCTCCATTCAAGTTCAACACCGAGGTTCTGTGCAGCTAAATTCATCATCTCAACGACAAACCCGGTTGGATTCCCCTGAGCATCCCTGTATTGCATAGGAATCGCAGTCAGGTCAGTCGCAACTATGAGCTTACCTCTCTTAATAACATTTTCGAGAGTCGTCGCAGAGATGGCCATTACTGATACAAGGACCAGAACTGTTAGGATCGCAAAAGCCTTTTTCAATGTTTTCTCCTCCTTTTGAAAATTCTGTAGAACAGATATCATTCAACATGGTTGAACCAAATTCAACAATATGGAAACCACGATTCTAAAATATCAGAATCGCAATCAGCAATCCAAACATGGAGAGGTACTAATAGGATTGCTTAGCCTTGAGTTGGGGCAATTAGAAGCGATTACGTGTCAAAAGCTCCTCGCCATTCTATTCTGTTTTCTAAAATGACAAGAATCACTCGTGAAAATTCTGGTAGTAGATATTCCTAAGAAGCAAAATCCCTGTATAACTCGTTAAGTCTCTCTATTGTCTTCAAAAAGGGTTCCTTATATCTTTCAATTGCTTCGTCGGTCATTCTATTAGAAGGCCCGGCAATACTGACGGCATACTTCGCGACTCCGTGATTGTCCAGTATGGGTGCGGCAATGCACTTTATGCTTTCTTCCTGTTCTATCCTGTCATACGCATAGCCGTGTTCTCTTATCCACTCCAGCTCTTTTCTGAGCTGCTCCTTGTCGGTGATAGTATTGTCGGTTCTTCTTGCCAGGGTCACTCTTTCAAGATAACCGTCAACATAAGAGTTCGGTTGAAAGGCAAGCAATGCCTTCCCGACGCCTGTGCAGTACATTGAAGCGGTGACTCCGACCGTTGAGTGCGGGCGAAGTGCGTGAGTCGGATGGAGACATTCGATGTATATCACTTGGTCTCTGAATAGCGATGTAAGATGAATAGTCTCGTTGATTTCGTTTCTGAGTTCCTCTAGGTACGACAGAGCCACTTCTCTGAATTCGAGGTTCCTTCTCATGAGCCCGCTCAACTGGAGAATCCTGTTTCCGAGCATATAGAAGTTCCGGTCCTTCGTTAGGTAATCCAGCTCTGTCATTGCTGCAAGAATATGATGAACGGTAGCTTTGGGATAGCCTAACCTGTCTACTACATCGCTTAGTCTCCATTTGCTTTGCTCAAAGAACAGCTCGAAAATCTCGTCCACTTTTTTGAAAGCTTTGAAATGTTCCATAATATTGACCTCACTCGATGACATTGATAATAGAATATCAAAAAATGCTTTCGATAGCAAATCTCTTGTTGAATTACATTTCGAATACGGGTGAGCTAGTATGAGGCAACCATCAATTAAGGCTGAACTACTTAACGGATACAGATCGAGATTGAGTCTTTTCTGAAGCCGCAATTTAACTTAAGATCGAGTACCATACAAAAAGACCGGCCCTTTAGGCCGGCATTCTTAAAGTCAATAACTTACTTCAGTTGGAAGCCTATGCTGAAATTGATGGTCGCAAGTCTGTTGTCGGTGAAGCCGTCGGGGCTGCCGGAGTTTTCGGAAGTGCCCTTAGCGGTTCCACCTATGAAACGCACATTGAAATAGGTTTCGAGATAATCCGTCAGAAGCAGGCCGGCTCTTAGAGAGGCGTCCAGCACCGAACCCTCGAAGTCGAAGTCAGCTCCGTTGATGAACCTGCTGGAGGCGTAGAAACCGTCGATGTCGGCAGCGAGGTAAGCCTTTTCGTTCAGCCAGTACGCGCCCTTCACTTTGATAATCGGAACTGGGCCGACATTTTTATTGTCGACGAATTTCGTTCCGTCGAGAGACTCGAAATAGATATCTGCATTTCTCAACTGAAGTGAGAGACCGAGGGCAAGATAGCTGTTGCCCTTCCTCAAGACGTCGTAAGTGTAATTGACCCTGTAGAACGGGAAACCATAGTTCAAGAGGATTCCGCTTCCAGCGGGGAAGGTGACTCCATCGACTATAAGGTCGTTCTTAAGCTGAACCTTTGACTGAACGGTGAGCGGCTGATACAGAAAGTAGACCGTATGTTTGCCGATGCTCAGCCCCGCGGTGTACCTCTGATACGGAAAGAGAACGTCCTGACCGCCGTCTTTCACGTAGTTAAGAACGGTTCCCGTCTGACCGAACTGAATGGTGTGGAAGATCACTCCCGTAAATCCGATCTCATAATCAAGCTCGAGTTTGAACCTGTTCTCGGGGTTGTTCAATAATCCTGCCGATGAAATAACTGCAATAAGAAGAACCACTATCAGTGCGAACCTTGTCTTCACGATTTCACCTCCGTTTATACTGATTACAATTATAAAGGTTCAAGTTACAAAAGTGTCAGGTCATTCGGCGACTGTGGATCTCTTCTTCGCTGCTAGAATTGTCGCAAAGGGGGCCTGTATGGAGAAGCGTTTACCTATTCTGGAACATGATTATGAAAGACCTGCCGTAATAGAACCAACGAAAGTAATCTCTTCGATCTCCGAGATGCCGGAGAGAGCGGTGATTCTCTTTTATCAGGGCGTGATAGAGACTCTCTTGAATAAGGGTCTTCTGAAAAAGATCGTTGACAGGAGAAGCGAGGTCGGGCTGTATCCCGTCTATGAGATCGAGTACAAAGGAGTCAAAGTTGCGATCTTGAATCCCGGACTTGGAGCGCCGTCGGCGGCTGGCTTCTATGAGGAGCTCATCGCCCTTGGAGTTAGGAAGACAATAGCCTGCGGCTCATGCGGAGTGTTGAAGAGGGATATTCCGAGGGGAGAGATTATCGTCGTTCAATCTGCCGTCAGAGATGAGGGAACCTCGTACCATTACCTGGAGCCTTCCCGCGAAATCGCTGCCGATACAGAGGTGCTCGAGAAGATAGAAGACGCATTGGAAGCTTCATCGATTCCATATATCAAGGGAAAGACATGGACAACCGACGCCTTCTACAGAGAGACGAAGAAGATAGTCAAGGAGAGAATCGATGGGGGCTGTATAACCGTCGAAATGGAGGCTTCGGCCCTTATGGCCGTCTCGAGATTCAGAAATGCCGTCTTTGGGCAGCTGCTGTCCTCGGGAGACGACGTTAGCGGCGAGGAGTGGGATAGAAGATTTCATCCCGAGGCCTCAAACCACAAAGAACGGGTCTTCTGGGCAGCTCTCGAGTGCTGCCTCAACCTGTAGACCAGTCCATTCTCTTTGCTCTTGCCGGTCTTTTCCGCAGGACACTAGATTGATGTGAGGTGATTCTTTGAACGGACCGAGAAGAGTTTCCGAAGAAGAGTACGAGAAAATCTCGGAGATCCTTGCCGAAGCCTTCTTTGAAGATCCCATGGTCAAATATGTATTCAAGGACAGAGAAAGAAAAGATATAAGAAGGTTGTACGGCGTAATGACGAAAGCTTACGCTCAGACGAGCGACATCTACTTCGATTCCGAAGAGCCTTACGGGATGATCCAGTGGATAGACTCTGAAAAGGAGCCCGGCGTAATTGCATGGCTCCGGAGCGGGGCAATAAGGATGATCGCTTCGCCGATCAGTTCGCTTTTTCGTTTGATGAAAACGGGCATGGAGATTGCTAAGATTCAGAAAGAATGCATGAAAGAACACAATCTGCACCTCATCTTGCTGGCCGTTTTACCTCGAAAACAGGGAATGGGAATAGGGAAGAAACTGATGAACCTTTTTATTCAGGAAGCAGACTCCAGAGGGCTTCCATGTTATCTAGAAACCCAGAATCCTTCAAATTTAGGCTTCTACGAATCCTTTGGTTTTTCCATTGTCAGGGAAGTCGAAATATCGTCCGAACTCAAATCCTGGAGCATGATTAGAAATAATGAGAGAAAATAGTATAAGTGTACCTTTGCACTTACTACCTCTTTTGTTCACAAGTAAGGAGAGAATTAGAACGCTTGAAAACTCAGAGACAAGAAGTGCAGCAGTGAAGATTTTCCTGTAGATGAAGTCTCTCTTTCATTATCAATTTTGCGGGCAGACTGACAGAGGGTAATTGCTAACAGCATCCTTTCTCTTGGTTCTTTGGGAGACACTTCTTCATTCGTTCCTCTACGGCTCTATGTGTGGTATAAACGGTATATCAGAAGAAGTCTGTCATAAGCATTGTGGCCACGCGGTTATGAGATGTTTATCAAGTGAATTCGGCGAAGAGAATTCGCCTTTTCGAGATTAAAAGTGGCCGGTGATATAATTGTGGTGCAAATACCTTAACGTCTAAAAAGGATAGGTGGAGGTGTTGTATGCTTAGAAGAGGGTTTTTACTGGGTGTATTTGTAATTCTATCGGCTTTGATGCTCGCCGGAATAGTTGGCGCAGTAGCCGAAATTGATAAGTACGGCAACGTTCATACGAATATCCCCATGGAAGCAGTTGTTTACGCCGCTATTGAATCAGGAGACTTGGTCTACGTAACAATGGGAACAACCACAATCATGGTCCCATTCGTAACGACATATGGTGATGTCGACAGAGGACAGCCTCTTGCAAGATACTCCGACACGCATGTTCTTCTCGCTATCAACTATGGAAATTTTGCTCAGACTTACGGACTTGAGGTGGGAAGTTCTGTTTACATGGGTCTGGTCGAGAAGGGGGCTTACAAGGATGAACTGGAGATAAGACATCTTGTGAGAAGCGACGTAAGGGAAGACTACGCAAGCGACGCAGTTTTCGCGAACTTCAGAGAGATTACCCTCGGAGAGATCGCTCCCGCTAAGCTTTACAGATGTTCTCATCCTTCGATAGACGATCCTAGGGCTCCTTATGCGTCGGCTCTTATCGAGCAGGCGGGTATCAAGACGGTTATCAATCTCTCCGATTCAGACGAAGAGCTCACAACAAATCTTGAATATTCGGAGTACTACAAGTCAATCGGCGAGGCCGGCAGCCTAATAAACTTGAACATGGGTGTCGATCCTCTCGCAGACGACTTCGCTAAGAAGCTCGGAGAGGGCCTTAGATTCATGATTTCTCACGAACCGCCATACCTGATTCACTGTGTCGAAGGCAAGGATAGAGCGGGGATCGCATCGGCTCTGCTTGGCGCTATTATGAACGCGAAGACCGACGAGATTTATGCCGATTATGTCAAGTCTTACGAGAACTACTACAATGTAGTACCGGGGACCGCAGCTTACGATGCAGTAAGAAAGATCATCGCAGATCTCTTCGTGATAATGAACGACGGCAATCCCGTCGATGATGTCAATGTGAAGAGCGTTGCACTTAACTACCTGACGAAGAAGGCCGGTCTATCTTACATGGAGATCGCTGCAATTCAGGATATTCTTAGATAGTTCTACAATAAACGGTGTTATTATCGAGAGGCGGTCTGCAGCCGCCTCTTTTCTTAGAAACTACGGTGGTGTTCTTGAATGTGGAACGTGCTGAATCAGATTGAGCTCACGGTTATGCATTCGATTAATGCAGGTATTTCTAGCCAATTCATGGACCTTCTCCTCTCTTTCATGCTGTTTCTCGAGAGGGGGGCCTTGGTATGGATTCTTCTTACGGTATTTCTCCTCTTCGATAAGAGATTTCGCAGAGCAGGCTACATGACTTCGCTCGGACTCGGCATAAGTCTGCTCATTGTCTTCGTCATCCTGAAGCCCGTTTTCGGGAGGCTGCGACCGCTCGAATTTATCGAGGGGTATACTATCATTTTTCCAGTTCCCGAGACTTACTCCTTCCCCTCTTCTCCGGTCGCCGTCGCTTTTGCCTACGCCGTGGTCTTATGGAACAGCGTCAAGATGCTCAGGGTCCCGCTGCTTCTCCTCTCTTCTCTGATAGCTCTGGCAGAGGTTTACGTCTATTTCAGCTATTTCTCGGATGTTATTGCCGGCGCCCTTATCGGCATCGCATGCGGAATCGTCACCGTCTGGCTCTTCGATAAGTACACTATTGTCAAGCCTGAGAGAAACGACTAATCCAGCAGCTTAGGGAAACTACGCTTCCAGTAGGTGATTTACCAGTCGACCGCGGCCCTGAAGAGGTCGGTGTTGCCTGGAATGATTCCCATCAATTCTCCTGTAAATGTATATGCACTGGAAATCGCGACGACTTTTCCACCACCGACGTTAGATGCTGCCACAATGGGAATGGGCGCAGGAGCCTGCGGTACATAGGTCACTTCATCACCACTCGGTACATAGGTTGTAAATATTGCAGATGATTCTGCAAAAACTGCAACTGAAGCATTACCTTCCACAGTTAGCTTGGTAGCCATCATCATGGCGATCTTGGCAGACAGAGAAGATGAAAGTGGGTGGGTTGTGAAGCTGTCAGATGTTATTATCATCTTGTTTCCGCCGATGTTGTTAACTGTATCTGTGACAAGCCCCCAGACGAAGCCTATACCGGTGTTCAGCCCATCGGAAAGAGCATCTAGAAAGAAGGTGCTTGCCGGTGGAATCTCAACAAGCATATCCATCATGATTATCTTGCCCTTTTTACTTAGCTGAGTTTCCAGTCTGTCGATGTCCGAAGTGGAGTAACTCGAGCCGGGCATTGAAAGGACCACGATCGCGTAGTTTTGCGGTTCAAACCCTACCACAGAGGAGTATCTGTATTCGTAACCCTTCGATGCGAGAATAGTGATTATGCCAGCGAAAAACTCACTCTCCTCCCCTCCAAATCTGTTTGCATGGGAGTCATCTATTAGGGCAATCTTTGGAAGAGGCTTTTCTCCCCATATGCATCCCGAAAGAAGAAAGATCAGCACAACGATCACGAGCGGTACGAAGAAACGTTTCATTTTCTCACCTCCCATCGAGATCATACGACTGGAGTCGAGAGTTACATTATACGCGTTGAAGTATAGGAAATTAAGCTGGAGAGATAGTATACGCTTTCTGGTCGAGGAGATTTCAGAATCGAGTCGAAGAAAGTTCTATTCAAAGAAAAATGTCTGCTGGGAAGTACACTGTGTTTCTAAATTTTTCTAGGAAATCAAAAGGACACTCAAATGATTTCTTTCGGGAAATGAGCAGGCACCTTCAACATCCTTCTGAAAACTGTGTACTTACCCGAACCGTAAGATCATGCTGTCGAAGGTTGCCGAAGGATGTCTTCTCCGGCGGTTTTAAAAGAGCTGAAAGAGACCAGAGAATTTTGTGGTGGGAAGTCGCATGTGTTTCTGCTTTTCTCTACCTTGAATCGGTAATCTTCGATTGACTAACTCACTGATTGCTGTGAACATGGTCTTGGTAGTTTATAATTTGTGTGCAGAATAGACTTAATTTGACTGAATCACCTGGGGGGTGGTTATATGCAGAAAGTGTCGGATGATTTTGGAAGGAATTTGAATGTTTCAACCTCGGCGGCTGTGGAGTACGAGTCTCAGGGAGAGGAGATGCTAAAGAGGGTCAATGAACTAATGGCGGCGAGAGAGGATATTTCTGAGCTCCTCGGCATGAATCCGCTTTACATTATGTATGACAACAACTCGAATCATTTTCGATTCATCTCAAACGTGATTAAGCTGAACGACTACGATCTCTTGGCGAAGACTTTACCGTGGGTGTATAAGACGTACACCTCCCGAAGCTTTTCGGTCGATTTCTTTCCTGAAGTCTTGAAAGCATGGATGAAGGCGATGGATGAATTTCTAAGTCCGGATAGCGCCGCTCAAGTTGTCGAGGTATATCGGGCAATGCTGGATTCGCATAGTGCGGCTGTTCAGTATTCTCAAGAGGCACTGATCCAAATGAAGGTTGACGAGGACTGGAAGCCTGTCGAGAGGGAGACGGTCCTTGCGTTACTCACAGGCGATTACAGTGAGCTTAAAGAGATTGCTAACCGTTCGATAAACAATGAGAAGTCGCTCGCTGATTTTTATCTGAAGGTAGTTCAACCGGCGATGTATGAGATAGGTTACCTGTGGCAGACCGGTGAGATATCTGTCGCAGAGGAGCATCTTGCGACCTCCCTCATGAACAGGCTTATGGCAAGCACCTACAGCATGATCGAGACCGTGCCCTCCCATCCCAGAAGAAAGGCTGTCGTGCTCAGTTCGCAGAACGAGTACCATGAGCTTGGAGCAAGGATACTTGCCGATCTTCTTGAGTTGAGCGGCTGGAACGTCAGCTATCTCGGAGCCAACACGCCGGTATCTGATGTGCTTAAACATCTGAAGAAGAATCTGCCTTTATTGTTGGCCGTTTCCGTAACAATGTCCTTCAACCTCGATCTCACAAAGAAGCTCATTCAGTCTGTTAGATATGATAGTGATTTCGAGAAGATGAAGATCATGGTCGGAGGTCTTGTAATCAACGAATCAGAGGACCTCTGGAAGAGGCTGGGCGCGGACGGAACTGCGGAGTCGGCCGTTGAGGCTATCGAGCTTGCTAAACAATGGTGGGAAGAGCGTGAATGAGCTCAGAAAGGCTATCCTTTCTAAGACAGATGATTTCTTTTCCGTTCTCGAGAGCCTATCCGGAGCGATTCTTGTTCTATTTGACAATGAAGGGAATATCCTCGATCACAGTTCCTCCCTGATTTCTCTAGTCGGGAGAGATGATACTCTCAAAGGCGAGAACATATGCGATCTTGTGGTGGATAATTCCCAAGCTCTATTGAAAAGAGATGGACCTAGGCCCGCAAGAATCGGTCTTAACGATTCCAGATCGAACATTCATCTAGTAAGCGGTTTTGTCATGCTGGTTGATGTGTCTAGGAGGCTGTTCTTCGGCGTGAAGATAGGCCTTTCTGCCGGAGACATAATGGAGAGCATGTCGAAGGTTACAGATGAGCTCGCTTCTCTTACGAGGGAGCTAGCGCGAAAGAACAAAGAGCTACAAGCTGCAAATACTGAGATAGAAAGGCTGATGAACTGCGATCCGCTAACTGGGTTGTCGAACAGGCGCGAATTCATGAAAAGGCTCGATGAAGAAATCAAGAATCTGTGCTCTACCTGCAAGCCTCTTTCCATAATAATGGCAGATATAGATGACTTCAAGAAAGTGAACGATACTAGAGGTCACCCCGAGGGAGACCGAGTTCTACAGCTGTTTGCCGAGATCCTAAACGAAATAATTTCACCAAGGCGGACTACTGTGAGATACGGTGGTGAGGAATTCATCGTGATGCTTCCCGAAACTACTTCGAAAGAGGCTACCGAAATCGCCGAAGAGGTCAGAAAGAACTTCGAAAGAGAGACCGAGAAAAAACTTGACTTCAAAGTCACGGCCAGCTTCGGGGTTGCCACATTTAAACCTTCAGACACGAAATCAAGCATACTGAAACGTGTTGATGACGCCCTCTACAGCGCAAAATCCGGCGGAAAAAACAAAGTGGTGCATTGAAAGCGAACACATCTGCAGACGCAGGCCAGTCAGGCTTCAACCGGCCAGTCTCTCCTTCAGCGAGGCCAGTTCCGCTTTGCGGGCAAAAAAGATCCGCTGTGCAGCTAAGAGCGAAGACATTCTGTTAAGGGTCATCCCGTGATGTTTCTGCACGGGATCTCGCACCTAAGTGCCGCCGGCGAAGATTGTGCATGGACGCAAGGAAGCTGTAAAGCAAAAAAACGCTAACTTCTCAATTTTGTTCTTGAGAAATGATCGCCGATTTCATCAACCAGCATGCAGTTGCAGCCTATGCGCCTTCTGTGTGTACAACGCCGCTTTCAAAACAGATTTAGATTCGAGGACCTATTTCATTTCTCTCAGAAGAATTCATCGCTTTCATATGCGAAAACAATCCACGTCAAATATTGCTTATTGTCTTCGGGATTGTGATCCAGGTATTTAGCATACTCCAAAGTGCAGTAGTTGTCGTTGATCGGCGCACCTCCAAGGCTAGTACCAGAAAGATATTCTTCCGGGATTATTACTGGACCGTATATGGTGTCGTTACTGTGGAGATATGTGCCCGTAGCTGGATCTGTGAATACGTAATCTCTGAAACCGTGAGGTGCTTCTTGAGTTGATCCATCATCAAAAGTATAGAACAGATCCGTAAGATGCTGTACACTATCGGACGCATTGACTGTAGTTATACTCCACTGCTCTCCGTAATCCCATTCCAAATCGAAAGTGAGCCCTGTATCTCTCAAAATGTTTAAGTAGGGCCTGATCTTACTGGCGTTTTTACCGTTATAGTTTGATAGCCACATCAATCTTATTACCAGAAGGCTATCATAGTTTCCCAATGAACCGATAACCTGCTCGCACTGCTGAACTATTCTTGTGAAGTTTGCCGAATCCTCCGGATCAAGTGTTACGCTTGGGCCCCAGTTGCTTATGAAGTCTACCCAGCCAATGAAGTATTCGGACGCTTCGCGAAAGATATCTGCCTGTTGGCCTCTGTTGGCTGTCTGGTATATGTTGAAGAAGTAATCGGCTAGCGAGCCCTGTGTTGCATTGTTCGCTTCGACAAGCAGATTTACTGCTTGAATTTGGTACGAGGCAATGTAAGTGTAGAATGACTCAAGTTGTTCATAGTATGGCATAATGTCTTCTACATAAATCTCTTCTGTGGGATAACCTCCATATTCCTTTGCCATTTGCTCGTAGACATTTCCGGCCCAGACTTTGAGCAAGCCGTCTGTGCCCCAAAGACTGATGAATTTCATGTTGATTGCTCTTAACGCTGGTTCTATACCTGTACTTGGATCAAGAATGCTGCTTGCAAGCGCCGAGGCTGCATCCTTTACTTTGTCAGGATCGGAGTCTGCAAGTCCTTTCAGTCTTCCGTACATCGTATCAATTAGTGCAAGTTCATTCTCAACAGAGTTCATATCATTTTCCCATTTTGTCTTTCGAATCTCCGACACTATTCTTGACTCAGCTTCATTGATTTGATTTGAGAGGTTCTGCAGCGCGTCAATTATTTGAGAAAGCTGCTCTGACATCGTCTGTATCGCGGCTTTGTCATCGGCCCCTCCGTTACCGCCGATTATCTTATCGAGAATCCAGTCTGCCCCATCGCCGACACCCCAGCTGATTAGGCCACTTGCGATCTGTTCTACGGCAAATTTGAGGACAGAGGAAGCTATACTGCCTAGGTCTTCCTCGATACCAAAATAGTGAACGGAACCGTCTTCCAGTTCTATGAGCAGATCGTTCATGAAGATATCGAAATCTTCATAGCTGAAAAGCTCATTGGCAAATACTTCTCCAGCAAAGTGCTCTCTATTGTATTCGTAGTATTCAACAATATTCACCCACTCGGGAATCATTAGGAAAGATTTGATAAGACCTAAAGCTGTTTCATAAGATACACCTGGTCGCTTGTCCATATACAGATGAAGGAGAGTAGTTACCGGACTCACAATCAAATTGTTGAAATCAGGGTCTAGCTCTCTCACCTGAGCATAAAGGTGACCCGAAAAGGGGTTACCCTTATATGTACCTCCAGAGATTTCAATAAGAAATGAGTCCGGAATGTTTTGGAAGAAGACTGCGAAAGAACCTGTCTCGTAAGTCTCATTCTTTACTTCCTTGAGAAGCTGACCATCCAAATTGAAAAATCTAACTGTGGCGCCTTCAATCGGTGTGTCTATAAGTGCTTTACCAATCGCAGTGACGTCCGAAAAACTCTTATCAGGGATCGGTTTCACAATTACACACCCTGTCACTAGCATTGACAAGAGGAACGCGAAGAACAGCATACGAAGAAACAGCTTCATACAGAAAACCCCCTTTGATAACTTCGATGTCAGCAGATTTGCGCAGAACATACAATTGTTATCATAATCAAGCGCTTGATACAATTACCGATCAGTGTTTCAATGTAAAAAGTGCAAGAAGATATTTTGCTCGTTACTGATGAGTAACCCGTGAATATCTTTGAATGCAATTGTCGATTTTCATCTAGAAACATCTCTGGTAAACAATATCAGTCAATGGGTCTTATGCTTCTCTGAGTTCTGAACTTCCAAGGCTCTACTTTGCCAAAAGATTACGAAGGGATTCTATCGCAAGCTGCCGGAGGCAGCATCACTTCTGTTCTTGCTCTTTCCAACCCCCTACCTGCTAACACCGACCCCGGCCTTTGCTCTTACAACTAACGACTTGGAACTTGCAACTGTTTTTTTGCTCTTCCAAAACCTCAACCTTCGACCCCGAACCACGGTTCTCGAAGAACCCAGATCCCGAAACAAGTTCGGGATGACAGAGCAGAGGAAACGAGGAGTTTGTGGGTTTGGAAGTCTTTTGTTCCGGTTTCATTATTATAAGAAGAAGGGCCCTTTTGGGCCCTTGCTTTAATGGGTAGGGGTTGTATCTTTTACAACTGTGCTGCTTTTCCGAATCCTCTGCCGAGTCCCGGTCCCTTTTCACCAGAAGCTCCGTGCCTGTAGCCTGTTCCGTCCTGGGCATTCTTCAGTTCTCTTACACCGTCATTAGGGCAGTTGTCGTTTATTCCGTCGCCGTCTGCATCTACGAAGTTCTCACAGGTTGTAGGATCCTGAACTCTCTGCATCGCTTTCGTTCCATAACCTACTGCCAATGTCATTCCACCGATCAGAAGAACCGCTATCGTAATTAACACTATCTTTTTCATCTCTTACACCTCCATTTGATTTTTGGTACATTCTCAGTCTACGGCCCGTTTCTTGGAGCCCGCTTAAAAACTGCTTAGAGGTTGCTTAGAGATTTGAAGAGCTACGAACCCCTGCTACTCCCAACCATGGTTTCCACTATCGGGATGAAATCGGTGTTTCTTTCGGGAAGGTCGAAAGTTGATAACACACCTTGCAACGGTTCAGACTTAAGTTAACCTCACTTCTTGTTGGGCGGACTCCTTCTTGGATAATCTCTTGAACTGAGGATAAATGCAGCAGAAGTGCCTGAAGCTAGATACTATCTCTTGAGAATCCTGAGCGCCTGAAGTGTTATCCAACGAGAAGGTTCTTTCTTTTGACCGAACTCCCAGTCTTTCCAGGCCATCCAGATCGATTCGGGTATGAATCTTCCCGAAGGAGTCTGCTTGGTGGCTACTATGTCTCTCATTTCCCTAAATCTTCGGTCGTCACTATTCAGTGAAGATCTCGAGACTACATCCAGAACATGAAGTATATCGAACCAGATTTCAGGAGATTTGAGCTTACAGAAATCTGTGCCCATATAAAATATGTACGGATGATAATCTCTTCTTCTTTCCCATAGTGAAAGAAGTGACTCTACGCCGAGTTCGACTTCTGTACTTCCCAGGAATTCTGGAATTTCTAGTAGGAGCTTTGTCATGACGAGAGTGGCGTACGGACAAGGATCTTCTCTTCTTCCAGGTCCGCGGAAGCTTCCGAGCTCAGGTGACGCAACGCATGGCCAGCCATTGTCTCTTATCAGTTTTGCTAGATATTCGGCAGCTCCAAGCACTCTTGCATCTTCTTGAAGTCCCATTCTTGCTAGCGAATAGAGTACTACCGGGGCATCACACAGCGCCCAGGCAAACTGATCCGTTCCCAAACCGCCGAATTTTAAAGGGATATTCATGAGAACCTCAAAGGGACCCTGCGAAGAGCGATGCTCAAGTATCTTCTCAATAATCTCTTCAACCCCGGGATCATTTTTTCTTATCCCAAGATCGGCCAGAAATGTCAATTTGTGAATCAGATGGCCGGCATTCTTGTGGCTTGTAAGGACTGAGCCGGGCCAGTCTTGAAGTTCGGCGATCAATGATTTTATCTCAGGTAAGTTGAGCATTTTCATACGTGATTCAACAACATCTTCTTCCTCTTCATCCTGTGAGAGGAGATCTAATCTTGTTCTATATTCGATCCATGAAGGACCTTCAAGGAGCCAATCTATAATCTCGTGCATGATTCGCCTCCCAAAGAGATGAAAAGATAACTTGGTGGTTTACTCAGATCTTAACACCGAAATCGATCAATGCAACTGAATAACCGACCTATTATGGCTAGATTGAAACCAAGGCGAGTTTTTTTCTACAAAAGTGGTCTTTCTTGCTTGAAGTTGTGATAAAATCACGATAGTAGACGGAGTCAAGATTGTACCAGATACCTGTAAACAGGAGGGGTGATCATTATGTCAAGAATGGTATTGATGCTCGCCGGTGTGGTAGTCCTGGTTATGGCTCTTCTAGCTTCATTCAACATTGCAACCGTTGTAGAGCCCGCCTGGCACATCGTTTTGAAATGGATCGGCGGAGCTATTATGGTCCTTGTCGCCTATATGGACAAGGGCAAGAAGACTTAGTCGAACTCTAAATATTTGGAGGCCCGGAGGATTCTCCGGGCCGTTTATTTGTGATATCTCGTTATGAATCCTTTCGTTTGAAGCTTCACTTTCTTATTTCAAGATCTTTCAGTATCTCTGGCGCTTCTTGAAGCTCTGCATTAGGCACATCGTACTGGTCGCCACGGCCGTCTTTCTCTTCAACAAAGAACTCCGGCATTACATTGT
>Ga0209164_1000917_pt1 | contig 47471 bp, 34 predicted proteins | sample MTBNYHSulfiMetaG_FD_187458 | JGI IMG/M metagenome (GOLD analysis project Ga0209164, IMG submission 187458) | Enrichment culture microbial communities from rom New York Harbor, USA that are MTBE-degrading - MTBE-NYH (New York Harbor Sulfidogenic)... | ecosystem: Environmental > Aquatic > Marine >... | reverse complement strand
CCCTTCCGGTAAGTAACCGGCGTGGCGAGAGCATCAGGCGCTCTCGCATAACCGCCGAAAACCGGAGAGACCATGGGCCGCGCAAGCATCGGATACATCAACAAGGATTACGAATCGATCCGCCAGGAGCTGCTGGCGAAGATCCCGCAACTCACCGACCGCTGGACCGATTTCAACCACTCCGATCTCGGCGTCGTCCTGCTCGATCTGTTCTGCGGCGTGGGCGACATGCTGGCCTACTACCTGGACGCCCAGGCGGCCGAGGCCTTTCTGCCCACGGCCCGCCAGCGCCAGAACGTCATCAACCTCTGCAAGCTCATCGGCTACCGGCTGGACTCGCCGGTCGCCTCCACCACCACGCTGCGTTTCCGGCTCTCCGCCCCGCTCGGCAAGGATCTGACCATTCCGGCCGGAACGGCCTGCCGTGCCTTGCTGAATGACGGCGAGGCGGATTTCGAGACGGTCGAGGACGGCCTCATCCCGCGAGGCGTGCTCTCTGTGGACATCCAGGCCCGTCAAGGCGTGCGCCGCACCGAGACCTTCACATCGACGGGGCTGCCATTCCAGCGCATCCGCCTGACCGGCGACGCCATCGCCCAGGGCACCATCACCGTTACGGTGGGGGACGACGCCTGGAGCGAGGTCGATCATTTCCAGGACAGCCTGGCCGACAGCCGCCATTTCATGGCCGACCTGGATGCGCTCGACATCTCTACCCTGATTTTCGGCGACGGGCAAAGTGGCGCTGTACCCGCTCAGGGAAGCGCCATCACCGTCAGCTATCTGCAGACCATCGGAGACCAGGGCAATCTCGGTCCGAATCGGATCACCCAACTGCTGAGCCCGGTCTACCTCGACGGCGGCCAGGTCTCCCTGACCGTCACCAATCCTGTTCCCGCCACTGGCGGCGCTTCGCGGGAAGCCCTCGAGCACGCCCGCCGACAGGCACCGGCGGAGCTGCGCAGTCTCTGGAAGGCCGTCACCCTGGAGGATTACCAGGCGCTCGCCGAAGGTTACCCCGGCGTCGCCAAGGCCAAGGTGCTCGACACCAATGCCTGCCAGAACATCCGCTATTACAACGTCCAACTGGCCATCGCTCCCAACGGCGGCGGAATGCCCTCGGCGCTGCTCAAGCGGGACCTCGCCGAGTTTCTCGAACGCCGCAAGGTCATCACGGTCGAGATCAATCTGTTCGATCCGATCTACCGGCCCGTTTCCATCGACGCCGAGGTTTACGTCTGGCCCGGTGAACCGCTGGAAAACGTGCGCAGCCGCATTGAAGCTGCGCTCACCGATTTCTTTTCCTTCGACCGGGTCTCCTTCGGCCAGACCATTCACTTCTCCGACCTGGTGGCCCTGATCGACGGCGTGCGCGGCGTCAGCCACATGCACATCTACGCGCCGCAGCAGGATATCGAGCTGCGCCACGGCGAAATCCCGGTTCTCGGCACCGTCAACCTCGATCTGCGGAGGGCCGGTTGATGTCGGATTGGTTCAAGGACAATCTGCTCGGCCTGCTGCCGCCGCTTTACGAGCACAACGACGAGGCCGGTGACCTGCGTACCTTTCTGAGCCTTCCCGCCGGAACGCTCGACGAGCTCAAGCAGGCTATCGACGACTTCCCGACCATCTTCGATGTGGATCACTGCGACGAACGCTTTCTGCCGCTGTTGGCGAGACTGGTCGGTCTCGAGGTGGACGGCACCTGTTCGCCGGACTGCCAGCGTCGCCGCGTGCGGGAGGCGGTCGAAATCTATCGCCGCAAGGGCACCATCCCGGCCATCGAACGCGACTTCGACTCGCTCGGTTGGCGGGGAGAACTGCAGGAGACCTTCCGCTCGGCTCTGCGTCTCAATGCGCGCTCCAGACTCAGCAGCGCCAAGCTGCCCGGGCTGGTGTTCAGCCTCGGAGTGTTTCGCGTGCTGTGTCTCAACCAGACCGAGGGGCTGCGCGACGCCCTGGTGTTTCACCACCCGGCGGGCACGCGCTGTTTCTGGCTCCAGTTCCTCCTGGAATGGATCGAAGGCGGCGCGATGCTCGACTTCGAGCACGCCAATGCCGTGCGCCGGATCGTGCTGGCCTTTCTCGACGAGACCTTCGTGCTTGGCCGCTCCTCGCTTGGTTCCTGCCGTCACCTGACCAACAAGCAGAGGGCCTGGGAGCTGCTGCAGCTCACCAGCACCACGGAGATGATTCCGGAGATCGACCGGGCCGCCGTGAAGGTCTCCCGTTTTCACGGCCGCCAGAACCGGATGCGCCTGAACCACAAGGCCCTCAACGACTGGCGGCTGCCGTACACCCGTGTCGGCGAGGATCGGGTTTCCTTCTGCACGCCCATCTACACCGGCCGCGATTTCGAGGGGGATGTGCTGGAAAGCGGCTTCGGGCTGGGCGAGAGCCATCTCAACCGTAAATCGCTGACCCATGGCGAGACCGCGCTGCGGTACTGCTTCCGGCAGAAGGATTTCTTTTTCGACACGCAGGCGGAACCGGTCGAGCGGGCGGAGGCCAAGTACGACCTGCGCCTGCCCTTGGAATCCCGGCACCGTCTCTGCTTCCAGCTCGGCCGCGCCAGGCTCAACGCTGGTCTCGACCTCACCGCCAACCAGGGCGGCATCAGCAATCTGCTGCTCGCCTCCACCGCTGGCTGCGACGCGGACGTCACCCTGGCCGTCGACCGGATCGACCGATGGCGGCGGAGAGGGCCTGTGTTCCGGCTCAACGCGAACACCCTGAACACCCGGTATCTGAGCAATGCGAATCTGACCGGCGAACGGGCCTCGCTTGAAGTCTACGTGGACACGGGCTCTCTCCAGCGCCATCGGGTCGAGACCATGAAGCTGGGCGCGAGCCCACTCAACACCACCGGCCTGCGCCTCTCCGTTGACCGGACCCGCCCGATGCGCATCAGCCGCATGCGCCTCAATCAGGCCGGATTCCGCTGGTCGCGGCCGTCCTACCGCTGGCTGTTCCGTCAGCAGGACCTGCACGCGCCCACGCAGGCCGGGTTCGAGGCCGCCAACAACAACTATCGCGCCACCCAGTGGCCCATATGAAGGAGAACCCATGGCGATACATCTCTATCTTGACGAAGCGCTGACCCAGCAGATTTCCGAGGGGGATTTCAGCCGCCCCGAGGCCGAGAGCTACAACGGCACCGACGGCGACATCAAGGATCGGCAACTCTACGTCGCCAACGAGCAGACGAACCTCGCTTCGGCCATCGATGCGGCGCAGACCGCCATCGCTCTGGCCGAACCGCGCTTTGCCGACGGCGAGCTCATCATCATCGACGGCGAGCAGATGCTCGTCGAAAGCGGCGGCGGCACCGCCAATCTCACCGTGCAGCGGGGCGTTGCCAACACCGCTCCGGCCGCGCACGACGCTGGGACGACCGTCTATTCCGGCTACGACTACACCGGGCTGGTGCTCGATCCCATCGACGAAACCGGCACCGACGAATCGGTCTGGTACCGCCTGGCCCTGACCCAGGCCGGACTCGACACCGCCACCCAGGGCGCACCGCTCAATCTCGGCGACAAGACATTTCAGCAGACGTTGTCTTTCTGGCGGCGCTGCACCGTGCTCCCGGGCACGCCGGTGCAAAGCAAACTCGACATCAAGCTGCGCCTGACCGGCACGGAAAACCCGATTCTTTGAGGCGCATAGATGGCTGGCATAACGGTTGATATCGACATTTCCGCGAAGGTGAACAGGCCTTGGACAATGGACCTGGACACCCGTCAGGTGCTCCTCGGCTCGATCCTTGTGGATACGGATACCGCCAGCCGGGTCATTCGCGCTTTTGAAGCTGGCATGGATGCGGCGTGTCGTATCCATCAGTCCTTCGAAGTGCTGGCGCGGGCGCAGGCTGTCGTCCTGGCCGAAATCACCAGGGTGCTCACGACCGGCCAAGTCATCCACAACCGCCTGAACCGGAACGCCGACCTGTGGCTCGTCGTCCATGGCCGTCTGGGCGTCGATGTTGACGCGGCGGTGCGGGTGACGCGCCCCTGGCTGCGGAGCATCGACACCAGCGTCCGGACGTCCGGCGCACACATCAGCCGATCCGACACCGTTCAGCGCATCGCGATCCCGGCCGGAGTGCTGGCCGACACGCGCCAGATCCTGTTCGCGGTGCTCATCGATCAAGACCACGAAATTCAGACCTAAAGGAGAACATCAATGGCACTGGGACTCATCGTCAAAACCGGCCGGATACTGACGGCCAAACTCCTCCTCGGCCAGGCCGTGGACGGCATCACCCACTGCGCCATCGGCGACGGGGATGCCAGCTTCACCGACCCGCAAAATCCGCCCGCGCCGGACATCGGCCAGACCGGGCTCAGAAACGAACGCGCCCGCAAGCGCTACTACAAGCGGACCTTCCTCAAGGAGGACGCCGAAGGGGCGCTGTTGGTCAACGGCGTGCGCTACCTCGAAACCGGCGAGGAGACCAACACCATCGGTGTCTTCTTCCGCTTTGACGAGGCCGAGGCCAACGGCATCACCATCCGCGAATACGGCTTCTTCGGCGGCGACGTGCAGTACGTGCAAAGCGTCACCGGAGATCTTGCCATGGGCGGCGTGTTCCATCAGGACACCAACCCGACCGGTGAGGTGGTGCACCCGGGCTACCTGTACGAGGTGAAGAACATTCCCGACTTCAACAAGATTTCCGACACCCGCGTGGAGCTGGTCGGGATCATCAAGATCTAACTGGAGGATTCAAACATGAGCATCTCACGCGAGACATTCGACCCGACCAAGAACTACAAGCGCATCCGCTACCATCAGGATCGCGACCTGCTGGATTCCGAACTCAACGAGCAGCAGGACATCATCAACCTGGAGCGGCGCAAGATCGCCGACATCCTGTTCAAGGAAGGCTCCATCATCATGGGTCTGGAGGTCAGCGCGGCCGCCAACGTCCTGACCCTGGCCCCGGGCGTGGTCTACATCGACGGCCATCTGGAACAGGTGAGCGGAGCGACCCTGACCTATGATCCGGCCACCACCAGCGGGGCCGATTACGTTTACGTGGAGCTGCTGAAGTACAACTACGGCTACACCCAGGACCCGGCCCTGATCAATCCGGCCACCGGCGAGCCCACCGCCGAGCGGGAAAAATGGGTTCTCTCTCTCAAGGCGACGGATACCAGCGGCCAGACGCTGCCCAACAACGTGGCCGAGCGCCGGGTGATCCCGATCTACAAGTTCGACCGCGAGAGCGGCGACGTCACGCCCACGGTGCAGGAGAAGTCCAACCTCTACCTGCGGGATCTGCTGGGCACGCTGCCGGGTAGCCGGATCACCGTCTCCTCGATCACCGAGGATCAGCTCTCCTTCGCCGCCGCCGAGGGGCTCAACTCCCTGATTCAGAACCTGGCCGAGCGCACCTTCGACCAGGCCGGAAGCTATCTGGTGCGGGGCTTCGACACCTTCATCGGCGGCGTCGACGACGACAGTGTGGAGGCGATCACCAACGCCGGACGGGCCTATATCCAGGGCTTCCGGCATCAGCGCGATCTGCCCACCTCGACCCTGGTGCCCAAATCCATTGCCACCAAGTCGGTGCGCGGCGAGCAGAAGACCTTCGACATCAACAAGCGCCGCTATCCGGTCAACTCCACGCCGCTCAAGGAGACGACTCAGGTGGAGGCCATCGTCGAGATTACCCGCAACGTCACTCGCGGCTCGGTGGGCGGCGGCGAAGACCTGCTCGATCCCAATCCCGTGGTAGATATCCTCGAGGTTAGTCAGGGGGCGACCATCTTCCAGGAGGGCGTGGACTGGCAGCAGTCTGGCAACCATGTCGACTGGCTCGGCTCCGGCAACGAACCGGCCATCGGCACCACCTACACGGTGCGCTGGACCTACACCAAGCAGATGGTCAAGGGCACCGACTATGTGGACAGCGGCTGGTTCGGACAGGCCAACCATCCGACGGCCGGAAACTATTTCTATCTGGTGACCGCCTACAACGCCACCGGCGAGACGGCCTTCAACGCCGCTGCGGTCATTGCCCGGACCACCGCCGCCGGGGAGATGAACAAGCTCTCCTGGCTGCCGGTCAGCGGCGCGACCGGCTATCGCGTCTACCGGGCCGCCACCAACGGCGCACGCACCGACTACAAGCGACTGATGGAGCTGGGCAGCGAGGCGCTCTCCTACGTCGACGATGGCGTCGAGCAGATCGGCACCGCTTCGCCTCCGGCCACCAACACGGCCGGACTCACCATGTCGCCGGTCCAGCTCGAGCTGGGCAACCTCAACGTGATCAATTTCGGGCGCGGCAGCCTCGGCGACCAGCCGGTAAACGGCTCCAACTGCAGCCTGGACTACGACTATTACCTCGGCCGCCGCGACATCGTTTACGCCACCACCACCGAGATCAAGAGGCTGGAAGGGGCTCCGGCGGATTTCCCGAAGCTGCCCATCGTCCCGGAAAACGCCCTGGGGCTGTGCAGCATCGACTGCCCGCCCAACTCCACCGACATGGAGATCCGCAACTTCGGCCTGACCCGCATCACCATGGACCAGATCCACGACATCATTCAGGACGTCGAGGACCTGAAGTACAACGACGCCCAGTACCAGATGAACAACGAGCTGCAGAACCGCGATGCCCAGACCAAGAAAGGCATTTACTCGGATGACTTCTCGAACACCGCCCAGTCGGACATCTACCACGCCGAATGGGACGCCCGGGTCAACGAGATCGCCCGTTTCGTCGCGCCGGACCGCATTCCGCACTCCACGGTGCTCTCGGTCGATCAGGCGGGCAGCAACGCGAGCTTCTTCGGCAGCCTGGCGCTGCTGCCGGGCAACGAGACCGTGCTGGTGGAGCAGAACGACTGGTCCGAAGATCGCAACATCAACCCCTACGCGGTGTTCGACAAGCCCCCGGCCATGCTGCAGATCACGCCCAACCTCGGGCGACGCGGCCAGACCGGTATCGCCGTCACCGGCATCAACTTCACCCCGAGTAAGTCCGGCATCGTGCTGCGCTGCGACGGCCAGGTGATGGCCAGCAACCTGATCAGCGACGAGGCCGGTCGGGTCAGCGCCTCCTTCACCATTCCGACCAACGCCCGCAACGGCAACCGGATCGTGGAGATGGCCGACGGCGTCTACTCGGCCCGGGCCAGCCTGCAGATCAACGATCCGCTGGTCATCACCCGCATCGAGCGCATCATCGAGAACCGCATCATCCGCGTGCCCGTGGTGCAGGTAGTCTGGCGCACCCAGACCATCTTCGTGCCCCGCGATCCGCTGGCACAAACCTTCAGTTTCACCCAAAACCAGGTGATCTCCAGCATCGGCCTGCAGTTCACCGCCAGGGACCCGAGCATCCCGGTCACGGTGCAGATTCGCGGCGTCACCACCGGTCTGCCCAACGGCGTGGTGTTCGCCGAGAAGGTATTGGCCCCGAACGAGATCAGCCTGAGTGGTGAGACCCGCATTCGCTTCGACGACCCGTTCTACGCCGAAGCCAACACCAGCTATGCCGTGGTGCTGCTGACCAACAGCACTAACTATAAGGTGCGCACCGCCACCCTCGGCAAGATGGGCCGCTGGGGCATCATCACCCGGCAGACTTACATGGAGGGCGTGCTGCTGGAGAGCTCCAACGCCGAGACCTGGACGCCGCTCAACGGCTCCGACCTGGCGATGAAGATCTACGGTTACAACTTCCAGTCCGAGGGGATGATCCGCTTCCAGCCGATCACCGGCGTGCAGTTCTCCGACATCAACCTCGACGAATACTCGGCCATCCCCCAGGGCACCGGCCTCGACTGGGAATACTCCACCGACGGTGGTGTGACCTGGGACGCAATGGTTCCCGCCGAGGAGGAACGGCTGCCCAACCTTGCCACCCGGGTTCAGGTCCGCGTGCGCCTGAGCAGCTCGCTTGCCAATGACACCCCAGCCATCAACTTCCGCGACGTGAACCTGGTGGGCTACCTCAACAAGACCACCGGGGCCTACCTGACCCGCGAGAACGAGCTGACCCAGGGGGTGGAATCAACCAAGGCCTATGCGCAGATGCAGATCCCCAGCGGCACCACCCTGCAATGGTTCGCCAGCAACGACGGCGGCCTGACCTGGGAAGCGATGACCATCCAGGACACCCGGCCCATCGACGAGAACTGGACCGAGTACACCCTGGTGCGCACCTTCACCGACAACACCGGCAACAAGGTCCGCTACAAGGCCGAGATGACCGGCACGCCGCTGATCTACCCGCGCATCCATTCGCTGGGCGCGACCCTGAGCTAAGGAGGCACGGCCATGATCGTTCGACGCAAAGGCGGCCTGACCGAGTTCATACCCACGCCGCAGGAGAAGCGCGACGGGCTGATCCGCGACCATGCCCTGGGCCTGCTGGAGAATCTGCACCAGCGCCTGGCGCGGCTGGAACGGGCGTCAAAGCTCCCGGCTGACGAAGCAGAGGCCTTCACGGCGCTGCTGGCGCGGATGCGGGTCGACGAGTCGCGCAACCTCGAGCTGCACGCCAGCCTGATCACCGGCGAAACTGCTTCCGGCTGACCGGCACACTGTCACCGCCAACCCAGAAACCCCGGATACGGCCAGCCCGTTCCGGGGTTTCTGGCGTCTGTGCGCCGCCCAATCCGCCCAATCTCGCAAGCCATTGAAAATAAACCGCCTTCATCGACTTTGCCGTGGACAACGAGACAAAACCGCAGGACAGCGGTTTTGGACGTGCCGAAGGCACGCCCGAAGGGCGAGCCCCAGGGACGGGGCGAGTCAACGGCTGGCGCGAGCTGGAGGTGCCGCCAATGACCATGCTCACCATCCGCCACGCGGATGTGCGGGCCATCGAAAACAGCGAATTCCGCTTCATACCTCAGGAGCGCAAAGGGACACTGCCCGAAGGAGTGAATGCATGAACATTGGAGAATCCTCGAAGCTGACAAATCCGCAGGACAGCGGATTTGGACGCACTGAAAGTGCGCCCGCAGGGCGAGGGCCAGGGACGGCCCGAGTCAGCACAAACCCGGAAGACACTTCTGAGACCATCTTCCGGCTCTTCGTCTACGGCACCCTGAAACGGGGCTACTGGAACCATCAACGCTTCTGCGCCCAGGCCCGCAAAATCGAACCGGCCGTGGTCTGGGGCAGGCTCTACCATCTCCACGCCGGTTTCCCGGCCATTGAGGTGCCGGAAGGTCTGATCCTGGCCCGGGGCAGCGCCGATCCACTGGCCGACGCCCGCAGGCAGCAGGAGATCAGCACGCCGCGCTTCGGTCGCCCGACCGGCGAATGGGATCTGATCCATGGGGAACTGGTGACCTTCACCGACCCGCAGCGCGACCTGCCGCCCATCGACCGGCTGGAAGGCTTCCGGCCCGGGGGGCACAGCATGTACCAGCGGGTGATGGTGGCAGTGCTTTGCGGACGCACCTCGATTCCAGCCTGGACCTATTGGATGCCATGCCCGCCTTACGCGGAGAGAGTCGCCAGCGGCCAGTGGTTACGTCCGTGAGCCGACGTTTGCGGCCTTATCCGGACGAAAGCGTTTGACAATCGGCCCCTGCCTAAATATATTAGATGATGTTTTAAGTTGGGGAACCTGTGCCCAGCATCCCCGTTACCGCCTCTGGCGTGGCAAGAAAACCAATCGCCCATGAGGAGCTAGAAAAATGGCCGAGATGGAAGACCGCTGGTTATCAGTAGACGAGATAGGCAAGTACCTCGGTGTCAGCAGTGACACCGTTTACCGCTGGATCGACAAACATGCGATGCCCGCCCATCGCATGGGCCGTCTTTGGAAGTTCAAGAAAGATGAGGTCGATTCCTGGGTCAAGGCTGGTGGAGCTTCGTCAACCGACAACGACTCGGTGAAGACAAAGTAGGCCGTATGCAAAGCGAACATAATCAGGAGAAACAAGAATGCTGGGATTGAAATTAAGAGACGAGTTTCTCGGAGCACACATGCCCGGGACCGCTATTGCTCTTCGCACGAGTGATAACCAGGGGGCGGCTCAGAAATCCCCCGACCACATTCTGTCCATCACATATCCTACAGCGGATGTCCAGACGGCATTAAAAGCTATCAGCGCCAAGAACTCTGGACGTCCCATCGTCCTGATGGGTGATCGTGGGCGTGGTAAATCGCACATCATGGCGGTGATGCATCACGGTATTCAGTCGCCTGAATTCGTCGAGTCATGGCTCCAGGATTGGGGGAATAAGTTAGGCAGCGACGAGTTGAAAAATGCCAAAATGCTCAAAGGTTATGTGCCAATCTCCGAGCCGGTTCATAACCATGAGTACCCGTTGCTCTGGGATCTCATCTTTGATCGACACCCAAAGGGTCAGTATTACCGTGGCCAATTCGAGAGCATGACCCAGCCGTTTCCGCCTCGGACGTTGCTGGAAAAGATGTTCGAGGACCAGCCAACCTGTCTTATCTTGGACGAATTTCAGACCTGGTATACAGGGCTGCCGGACAAAGATCCCAAGACAGGGCTTCTTCTCAAGCAGTACGCTTTCAATTTCGTCCAGATTCTTTCCGAGATCGCAAAGGATCGTCCAGAGATCCTCATTTTCGTCATATCGGTTCTGAACAACCAAAACGATGCCTTCCAGCAGGTCCATCGGCAAGGGCCGGTTATTATCGATTTCCGAGGACCATCGGCAAAGCAGGACCGCCAGAAACTGCTTCTACATCGTCTCTTTGAAAATCGTCGGAATATCCCCGAATCGGACATTATCGCCGCATGTGGAGCCTATGCAAACGAACGATTTCGCTTGTTGCATGTGAACAAGTCTGAGGCTGAAAAAGAGCGGGTCCAGCAGGAGGTATTCGCCTGCTGGCCTTTCAGCCCAGAACTTCTAGAGCTTCTCGAAGACCATATCCTCTTGTCATCAGCCGCCCAGGAGACGCGGGATCTCATCCGCATACTTGCCCAGGTTTTCAGAAGCCGGGGGGATTTGGTGCCTGTTATCACGCCTGCGGATTTTTTTGTCGATGGAGATTCCGATGAGGTCCAGACCCTTGTTGACTCGATAGCCGTCCAGGCCGGGCAAGAAAAGCTGCGGCAGATTGCTCAGCGCAATCTTGAGCTTGTTCGAGATTCCGGCGTGAATGTGCCCCATGCACGGGAGCTGGTGAGCGCCATTTGGATGCGCTCAATGTCGCCCGGCAAAAATGCGGGTGGAACACCAGCACAGTTGCATCTGGACATCACTAGAGGAGCGACCATTGACGATAATTCCTTTCAAGCCGAATTAGCGCTGCTCATAGAAAACAGCGTCAATATTCATGGAGATGAGGTTCCAGGGGGGGCGCTTTGGTTTGGCGTGAATGAAAACCCGCGTTCAAAGGTTCGGGCTTGCGCAAAAAACAACAAGCTCTGGCACATCGGGGCCGTTCCAACAGCGGGCCAGACCGTTTACCCGGGAAAAGATGTGCAGCACATTCGAAATACCCTGAGGCACATTCTTGTCCCTGAGACCACCTCGCCACCGTCACGGGTCATCATTCTTGGCCCCAACTGGAAAAACGATCCCTGGAACGATGTGGATGAGGCCGATAGACCGGCAAAATGGGACAGACCCGTGCTGCTGGTGGTCCCCGACCAGATCGAAGGCGGCCCAACAGGTATCAACGCCGTCCTGGGAGCCTGGTTGGCCAAGCATGTTCAGAAAAGAAGGAACACTATCCGCTTTCTTCTTCCGGCTACGGACACACAAAGCCTTTTCTCCGATGAGGAACTTGTCTATTCCGCCCGGTGCAGCTTCCTCTGCTCTCGGGAGGGGTGGGGTTCGGACACAACCTATCGCGCCTTGCATCAGGATTTTGACCGCCCACTGCGGGCTTCGCTGAAATCCCGATTCAACCGGTTCGCCGTTCTGCGCAAATGGGATTTTCAGCAACCGCAGAATTGCGTTTTCGAGATCGAAAAGATAACCGAGCAAGGTGGAGATATTCCGACAGCGGTAGAGGCAAAGATCCTCTCCGATCTTTTCGACCAGACCGAGTTCAAGCAGTTTGTCCTGAAACGGGCCAAGGATTCCGATTTTGTCGGCTCCATGATGGATGACCTCACCGAGCCGCCGCCACCTAATGCCGGAGAGGCGATTCCCTTCCTCGGTGAAACGAAGATCTATGAATTTGTATTGGCTATTGCCGCCTCCGGCGATCTTGTTCTCAATGTGAGCGGCACCTGGATCGGCCGACGTTCTGAAGACGCCACCGATGAAGATGCCCTGCGCTATATACGGGGCAAGGCGTTCAGAACCGGTCAGGAGATGCGGCAGATTCAGCTTGGTCTTCCCGGGGCTGTAGGTGGAGGTACGGTCACTGTTCCCAATCCTCCCCAGGGTAGCGCCACGCAGCCAGGAACTGGCGGGGTCATTTCACCGGTGGGTGGTGGTACCGACACGCCATATCCTTCGACTACTTCCGGTGGAGGCGGCACCTTTGGTGAGACCGGTGAACCAGGCGGCACGACCGGTACCGGCGGGATTAATCCTCCCGAACCAATCCCGGCCCTCAAGACCAAAAAATCGGAAGAACCCGCCACCGGAATTAACCTCTCCGGCTGTTTCGAAACTTGGGGCGTGCCCACCAGCCAGGCCATCGAAACGGCCCGGATTGAGTTTTCCGGGCTGACGGCCCAGCAGATCAAACAGATTCTGCAGCGAATTCCATCCACCTTCAAAGCGACACTTGAGATCGCCTACAAAGAGGGAGAGGAGCAATGAGCGCGGATTGGAGCGGCATCATTCTCGACTCGCAATCACCCCAAGACGCATGGGCGGAGATCTTCTCCGCGCTGCAATCACTGTCGATATCCAGCTCGTCGCCGGTGGCGCTGCATGATGCGACCGTTATCCCGGATCGCCTGCTGACCGAAGCCGCATGGGAGCTGTGGGAAGCATTCCCGGCACATGCCGAGAAAACATCGGATTGTCTCAAGGGCTGGGCGTCCTCTGGCTCCGGCAAGGCGGTCCTTATCCTCGACGCCCTTTCTCTTCGCGAGCTGCCCATCCTCATGGGGGCAGCAGAGGCACGAGGTGTTCGGCCGGTACACGTTAAGGTCACGGGCTCTGAATGTCCGTCCACCACCGATCACTTTGCCAAGAGCCTCGGGCTTCCATCCCGAAGCGCCTTGGCCAACGACGGCAAGCCCGGTACCTTCGCATTATTCGGCGGTAATTGTTACACCGATGTGGTGAGCCTTCCTTTTGAAGATTGTGCGGTTCCGCCGTCGCCTAACCTGGTGATCTGGCATTCCTGGCTGGATGATCTCATCCACCTTCAGCAAAAGCTCCCGGATCAGATCGCCAGCATTGCTACCAGCACCTTGCAGAGCGATGGCTTCTGGAACTTTGTCAATCGGCTGCGCCAAGGCCGGGATCTGATTATTACCTCGGACCATGGCTATGCGGTCAGCAAGCGTTTTTCCTCGGAGGTCGAGGACCCGGATGCCATCGAAATATTGCGGAAGACCTTCGGCGCATCCCGCAACAAGGCTGTTTCCGAGCCTTGGCAGGAGCGATTCATGCCGCCTATCGTCATGACGTATAACAACCAGCACGTGGTGATGGGCCAACGGAAGTGGAAGGTCCAGGGGGGATTCCCTCATGTCTGCCACGGCGGCATGAGCCTTCTCGAGGTTGCCGTACCCTACATGGAGTTTCCCGCGCTATGAGTAACCAAAATGTAAAGAACCTCGATCTTTGGGGTAACCCGATAGAAAAGAACGCGGCAGCCCCCAAGAAAAATAGTCGGAAGTCAAAAGCCGACAAACTGGCAGAGCTGCTCCCCGACAAGCTCGGCAAGGCGGTCAAATTGCCGGTACCGGATTTTTCAGATCCCAACCGCAAGCCTACCTGCCTGGAGGCGGATTTCCCCATCGCGCAGATCAATGCCCTCTCCAACCTGGAAGGCAATGCGGGCAAACCGATTTATCAGATGTCCAAGTGGTGGGCCAGACGTCGTTCCAGTGTCTTCCGTTCCATGCTGATCGCTGCCGCGACCGAGGCACCTGATGATCCCAACGAGGCAGCCAAGCGCGTTTGGGATCATTATTACTGCAACCACCAGAAGGCGGGCTCTTTCAAGCATCTGAAGGTACTCGACTGTTTCATGGGCGGCGGCACCACCCTGGTTGAGGGCTCCCGTCTCGGCATGCAGATGACCGGCGTCGATCTCAATCCGGTGGCATGGTTCGTGGTCAAAAACGAACTGGCCTGCAGCGACCCGGCACAGGTCAAGGCCCTTTTTGAAGAGATAGAACGTCAGGTCAAACCGCAGATTCAGCCGTTCTATACCACCACCTGCCCGCGAGGCCACCAAGGGCGCTGGATTGACGTGGAAACCGGCGAAACCGTCAACCTTGACCCCATCGAGCTACCGCCCGATCAGAGATCCCGGTATCGCTGGGAAGGGCCGGAGGTCATCTATACCTTCTGGGCCAAACATGGACCCTGCCAGGCCAAGGGCTGCGGTCATCGCACCCCGATTTTCCGCACCCCGGTCATTGCCGAGAAGAAGCTCTCAACGGGTTACGCCGAGCTGACCTGCCCCGGCTGCGGCACGATGTTTCATGCAGAGTTGGGCGAGACCCGCATGGCTCCCGGTGCGGAGCGAATCATCCTGGAAGGTGACACACCGTTCACCGAACTGACTCAGGATTTCGCCCGGCTGCTGAATGACTACGACAAGGGCAACGCCAACGACACCTGGGAACGGGCGCTGGCCTTGAAGGCGGCGGCCGCACAGGAACCCGGCCTCCACTGCCCCCATTGCGGCACCTTTGCCGGGAAACGCCTGGCCGATGTCTTTGACCGTCATGCCCAGCCCAGCCTCCGCGCTGCCCAGCGCAAAAAGAAAGACTTCGCCCTCAAAAGCAAACCGGTACAGATGTACCTGCTCATCCATCCCGAATGGATGAAGGGGACTTCGGGGTTTGTCGGTGATGAAGAACTGGGCGGCTGGGCCGGTGCGCCTGCTGACGCGACCTCGGATTGGTATGAAAAGCGGATGGAACATCTGCAAGTGATTGAGGTACGCGGGAAAAAGCTCCCTGAGGTCGTTACTCTGGCAGATGGGACAGAGGTTGAAACTACACGGGGTACCGTTCCACGCAGAGCCCATTTCACCTGTGCCGCCTGTGGTCGCGAAGGCAACACCCTGGAATCGGTTCGCCCCACCAAACACACCGCCCCGGTGGCGGCCTACACCCTGCAATGCCATTGCCCGCAATGCGAGGCCGAGGGTTATACCTACGGAGGGCGTTATTTCAAAGCGCCCGATGAGTACGATCTCAAACGACTTGCCGAAACGGAAAAAGAATGGGCCAGCCGGATGGAGGGCGATTTGGCAGAGTATTGGCCCCGGCAGATTTGCTGGGATGCCTACATGATGCGGGCCAATGGCGGCGTCAACGACGGCTGGGGCTATACTCACTGGTGGAAGATGTTCAATCCTCGCCAGTTACTGGTCCACACCCAGCTTCTCCAGGCGATTACCGAAGCGCCCGAAGAGGCTTGGCCGCTGGATGTTAGGGAACAGGCACTTGGGGCTTTTCAGCAATACCTGCGGAATCAGAACATGTTCTGTTTTTGGGATATTTCACGTGACTGCATGGCTCCCCACATGTCAAACGCGAACTATCATCCTAAAAGCTTGGTGATTGAAAACTGCGTATTTAACCCGATAGGCAGAGGAAATTGGCAATCAAGCAATGCAAATGCTGTTTCCGGACTTGAGTGGGCAAATAACCCTTGGGAATGTTTGCTTCTACCGGATACTGAAAAGGCTAAAAGCAAACGTGTAGAACTGGGAGATCCGCTTATCCCCGGCAACGAACCCTACTGTGGCTCTTCCACCGACCTGTCGATGTTGGGCAACGAACAGTTCGATCTGGTGATCACCGATCCTCCCTTCGGAAACAACCTTTTCTATGCCGACCTGTCTGACTTTTTCTATGTCTGGCTGCGCATTCCTCTTCGCAAATGGTATGCGGGCCTGCCCGAGGCGGCCTATTTCGAACCGGAGCGGACCCCCCACAGCATGGAGGCGGTGGACAATTCCGTAGAGCACCCCGACGACCGGGAAGACTTCGAGAAAGAGCCCTTCATTGAGTCAAAGCATCTGGCTCGCATCCAGGAGCTGACCGGCGACGCTGCCCTGGCGGAGAAGGACCCGAATCCGCTCTACCGGCCGCAGCCTTCCAGTGATTTCTACAGTCAGACCCTGTCAGCCGTCTGGGCCGAGGCAGGCCGCCGTCTCAAGGATGGCGGCATCATGGCCTTCACCTTCCATCACAACGAGGACCAGGCCTGGATCGATATCCTTAAGGCCCTGTTTGATGCGGGTTATGTGCTGGTGGCGACCTATCCCATCCGTAGCGATGAGACCAAAGGCGATTCCGGAGCCTTTGGCAGCCGCAAGATCGAATACGACATCATCCATGTCTGTCGTAAACGTCTCGAAGCCCCGGAACCGGTCAGTTGGGCTCGGATGCGTCGCTGGGTGAAGGAAGAAACGGTCCGGCTCAAGGATCTCCTCGAACACACCCACGGCAAGACCCTGCCGGAATCCGACCTGCGGGTCATTCTGCGCGGCAAATCGCTGGAGTTCTATTCGCGCCATTACGGCCAGGTGTTCACCGGTGACGGCCAGGTGCTGGACGTGCGTGACGCCCTGCTCGGCATCAATCAACTCCTCGATGATCTGCTGGAAGACACAACCCAGACCGGCGGTCTGCGTCCGCCCGACAGCGCCGAACCGGCCAGCCGCCTCTACCTGCGGATTTTCAAGAACCGCACGGAGATGGAACGCGACGAGCTGCACAAGACCCTGCGCGGCACCGGCATTGCCCAGGGCGACCTGGAAGCCAAGGGGTGGATTCGCGTCGTCGGCCGGGCGGTTCATGTGGTGCCTATCCATGAGCGCTTTGCCTTTTTCACCGAACGGGGACGCAACCGGAAAGTCATCAAGACCGACCTTGATCAGGCCCATTTTCTGATTGGCGCGGCGTATCCCAACTCGGGGATCAAGATCGAGGCGGAACTGAATAACCCGAACTTCCGCATCAAGAAGTCTGTGGATGAAATCCTGAAATGGTATGCGGAGGTGGACAAGAACTCCGCCAACCGCTTGGCGGCTAGAACAGCGGCTCAACTGGTTGAGCATTGGCGGACCCGCAAAGACCGGCCGCAAGCTGTGCAGCGGACGCTGTTTGACCTGCTGGAGGAGAACGATTGATGGACACCATTACCACTACTGTATGGCAGCGCAAAGGGTCCTGTGTCATCTTCGATCAGAAAAGTCTCGGCCCGTTCATCTCCGAAGGCGCGATGATCTCCCTGCGGCAGGCCCTCTCCTGGTCCAAAAGTCTTCCGGCCGATCCGCCCGTCCCGGGCCGGACCATCCTCATCTCGGGGCTGGAGACGGTCATCGAAACCATGGAGCCGCAGGAAACGGAAGACTTCCTGTGCCGCCGGATACGTCCGTTACTGATCAATATCCAGAACCGCTGGACCAATTGCGGCGTGGTGTTTGGGTTTACCTCGCATCCCAAGACCTTTGAGGAAACCTCCCTTGAGGAGGAGGTGTTGTTCCGCCGCCGTGACCGCAAGCAGGTGCGCCTTTCCGAAGGGCTTTGGGATGGCAGTGCTACCGTCAACATGAAGCGGGTTGTTCGAGAAGGCGATCAGCCAGGAGAAGAGGTAATTGTTGGCTACTATGTCGCACGCATTTCATGAGATACGCCCCGGCCTGAAGATCAACCACCCCGAGCTGGGGGATGGCGTCGTCGTCGGTCGTGAGCCGACGGGGTACATCACGGTCTTCTTTCGCGCCCATGGGGAGCGGCAGGTGCCTGCCGACGCTCTGCGGCCTGCGGCTGACCGGTTCGATCAGATCGTCCAAAGCATGGTTCCGGCGACAGCGGAACGGCTGGAACAGCTTTGGTTGGCGGTAGAAGCTGAAGAATTGCCGCTGATGGAAAGCGCCGCGACGCTGACCTCGGCCAAGGTAGATTTGCTTCCGCACCAGGTGGTGCTGGTCCACCGGGTGGCCAATGCCCGCCCCAAGCGGTTCCTGGTCGCCGATGAGGTCGGGTTGGGCAAGACCATCGAGGCCGCGCTCATCCTTCGTGAACTGGCTTCCCGGGGTGAACTGACCCGAGCCATTATGATCGTACCTGCCGGGCTGGTGGAAAACTGGCGCAGGGAACTGAATGAGGTTTTCAATCTCGACTTTGAGGTGTTCGGCAGCGAGGGGGATGTAACCGACCGAAAAACCAACGCCTTTGCCAAGCACAACCGCCTGATTGTCTCGGTCGATACCCTCAAGCGCCCGGCGCGGGTAAAGAGGCTTCTCGCTGCTCCGCCCTGGGACTTGGTGGTCTTCGACGAGGCGCATCATCTGAGCGTTTATCGTTACGGTAACAAGATCAAGAAAACCGAAAATTTCAAACTCGCCGAAGCGATCCGTGACCACTGCCGGGATCTTATTCTCCTGTCGGCAACACCGCACCAGGGCGACCATTTCCGTTTCTGGATGTTGATCCGACTGCTGAATCCCGAACTTTTCGAGAGTGAGCAGGACATGGTTCGTAACCGGCACCGCCTCAATGCGGTCGTCATCCGTCGCACCAAGGCCGACGCCTGCGCCCAGGATGGCAGCCCGCTGTTTGTCCGCCGCATGGTTCACACCGAGGGCTTTGAGCTGTCGGAACGGGAAAAGAAGTTTTACAACGCGCTTCTGGACTATCTCCGGGATGGCTACAACCTGGCCGCTCAGCAAGGCAACAAAGGCCGTGCGCTGGGTTTTGTGATGACGGTGTTTCAGAAAATCGCAGCCAGTAGCTTTGCCGCTATCCTCTCGACCCTGCAGCGCCGGTTATTGATGCTGACCATCCAGGAAGGAATTGAGCGCGACGAATTGCTGGATGTGGATGGCCGGAACCGGGTCTTCGAGGAGGCCCGACAGATCATTCACGACATTTACTCCATCCCGCATGACGCCGTGGGTAACGCCAAGACCGATCAGATCTTGGCGGACGCAAAATATCAACTATTGAAAAAGCGAAACGAAGCGCTCTCCTTTGCCTCGACGACTGAAAGCTATTCCGATTCTGAATATGCGGCCGGAGCCGGAGAGGAATCAGCCGCCATGCTTGTCGCGGTTGCGCTGCCGGAAGAACGGCAACGGATACGTGATCTACTGGCAAAATTTCCTGACGGAATCGAATCAAAGACTGCGGCGCTTGTTCATGCTCTGCGCCAGATCTGGCAGCAGAACCCAGACGAAAAAGTGGTTATCTTTGCCACCTACCTAGGCACGGTCGAGGCCATTAAGAAACAGCTGGATGAAGTTTTTCCCAGTGCGGGTGTCGATGTCCTCAAAGGCGGAGATCACGGTGCAAAGACAGCAGCGCAAAAGAGATTCCGCCGCAAGGATGGACCCAAGGTGCTGGTCTGTACCGCTGCCGGTCGGGAAGGCATCAATCTCCAGTTTGCCCGCATCCTCTTCAATTACGACCTGCCCTGGAATCCCATGGATCTCGAGCAACGCATCGGCCGCATCCATCGCTATGGCCAGGAATCAACCGCGCAGGTCTACAACCTCGTGGCTGCAGACACCATTGAAGGCCAGATCTATCTACTGCTTGAGGAAAAGCTGAACGACATCGCCAGAACTCTGGGCAAAGTGGATGAACAGGGGCAGATCGCCGAGGATTTACGGACGCAGGTGTTGGGGCAGCTCGGCAGTACCTTGAGCTATGACCGGCTCTATCAAGATGCCATTAGTGATCCGACCCTGAAACGAACCCGCCAAGAACTGGAGGTTGCCATGAGCAATGCCAATCTGGCGCGTCAGGTTGTATTCGAACTCTTCCAGGAACTCGACCGCTTCAATCTGGGCGACTACCAGAAATTCGATGATGAAGGTCGAGGAATGCAGCGCCTTGTCAATTTCATTGCGCGGTCGGCCCGACTCGCAGGGTGGAATTTCCGGAAAGAGAGTGATGGCAGGTGGATACTGGTCAGGGATGGCGAACCGAATATAGTGTTCACAACAGAGCGTGACGCTGCTCTTCAGGAAGAAACCCTTCAGCTTATCGGCTTGGAGCATCCGGTAGTCAATCAGTTCATGCGCAGATATTCAACTTTCGATGCAGGGCCTCGGGCCTTGGCCGGGAAGGTGAACGGAATAGCGGGTGAGGGCCTGCTTACACTCTGGAAAATCAGCACCCACGGCAAAGACGGCCAAGCCAGCCACCATGTAGTCAGAATTGGCATGACTGCGGAAGGAGACCGAGCACCATGGCTTGAGCGCCTGGACGACAAAATCCTGGGAATGCAATCAACGCCGATCGAGAAATGGCAGGCTATAGCGGCTAACAAGAAGGGCCGATTGCAAGAATTGCTGCATCGCGAACTGAGTTATTCGGGCATCATCAACGATGACATGTCTTACTCTGCTACGCCCTTGGCGGTGATAGGGATTGAACACTAGGAGAACAGCCATGAAGCCATGGGGAAAGCATGTTTATCGCATCGGGAACGAAGAAAATCTTGATGTCCAAAATCCCGATGACAGCAAAAGCATTGAGCTTCAGAAAAAGCACATCGAACCCTGGCTGGCGGCTGTTTTTCAGAGTGAACACCTTGCTCTCTTGCTTGGCAGCGGTTTCACAAAGGCAGTTGCATATCAGGCAGGAACCAGCGCAGCTGACATGGCTTGTGACTATAGTGGCTTCCCACTGGTCGACAAGCTGAAGGATGCCGCCCAGCAGGCCGCTGTGGCTATGGGACGCGGCGAGGCAAATATTGAAGATCAGATCCGGTCCGCCAACGCGTTGGCCCAAGGTTTGAAAATTCTGGGCGATGACCGTCACACCAAGGTCATCTCCGCCCTTGATGCTTTGTTCAAAAAGTTTTTGAACGGTATCTCCAAAACCGAGCGGGATCTGAAATCAGCGGTCGAAAAATGCGCGGCATCTGAACCAGCAGATGCCGAACCTGAGGCCGACAAAAAAGCCGGGGAAGAAGCGTCGGAGAAGCTCGATCCGCTTGTCATGCTCGTCTCTTTTTTGCTCAGCTTTTCTAGCCGGACAGCAACAAGGGAGCGCCTCCATATCTTCACGACCAATTACGACCGGTTGATCGAATATGGTGCAGATCTGGCGGGCCTGCATTTGCTAGACCGATTCGTCGGCTGTCTTGAACCGATTTTCAGGTCTTCGCGCTTGGACATCGATATGCACTACAACCCACCTGGCATCCGTGGTGAGCCACGTTATCTGGAGGGCGTAGTACGTCTTACCAAGCTTCACGGCTCATTGGACTGGATTTACCGAAAGGGCTTTGTAAGAAAGGTTGGGTTGCCATTCGGCCCGCAGGATGACCATCCGGCGATCAACGACCAGCCAAGCGATTCCGTGATGATCTACCCGAACTCGGCCAAGGACCGGGAGACATCAGAATACCCCTACGTTGAACTATTCCGCGATTATGCGGCTGCGGTCTGCCGACCGAACTCGGTGCTTGTCACCTATGGGTATGGCTTTGGTGACGAGCACATCAACCGCACCATCGCCGACATGCTGACGATTCCATCGACGCATCTGGTCATTATCTCCTTCGGTGATGAAGGAGGACGGATTAGCTCCTTCTGTAAACACGTCGGCAGAAAGGCGCAAATATCGTTATTGATCGGTCCGCACTTTGGGAACATGCCGACCTTGGTCGAAAACTACCTTCCGAAGCCCGCAATAGACCACATCACCATCCGGCAGACCGAATTGCTTCGAAACCGGGGTTGGGAATCTTCCTCCCATAAAGACGAGGAGGACGAGGCATGACCTCACCGATTTCCAAGATTTCATCCCTGACAATCGGGACGGTGGAGAGCGTTGCCCCAGATGAAATCAAGGTGTTGCTGGATATCGATTCTCCCAGAAATACCGCCCTCAACACCGGCGTCCCGACCCCCTTTCCGAGAATAAACAGTTTCGTTCTGCTGCCCAACGAATCCGGGGCGGTCGTCGGGATCGTCGTGTGGCTTGGCGTGGAAAGATCGGCCTATCCCAAACGACAAGGGCTCAAGGATTTTGGACTGATCGACCTGCCATTCCCGCTGCGAAAAATGGCGGTGTGTCCGATTGGAACCCTGCTTTCGGAAAAGAATAAGTGGCGGCTCGAAAGAGGCGTCCAGAGTTTCCCATCCGTTGGCGACCCAGTAATTCTGCCAACAAGGGATCAAACCATCGCTATAGTTACCGGCCAAGGAAAGGACAGCCGAGTTCCGCTGGGGACCTGTCCTATCGCGCATGATGCGCCAATCGCGGTTGACCCTGACAAGCTGTTTGGCCGCCATCTTGCCGTTTTGGGCAACACCGGCAGTGGTAAATCTTGCACCTTAGCAGCCTTGGTGCGGTCCGCCGTTGAATCGGCTCAGAAATCCATTAAGAAACCCGGGGTTCCGGAAGGAGACGAGGAAGCTCAAAACGGACAAGACAATCCAAACGCACGTTTCATAATCCTTGATCCTAATGGCGAATATTCGAAATGTTTTCAGGACTTGGGAGCGGGCTGCAGAGTATTTCAGGTTCCGCCGCTTACCAACACCGATGCCGCTGAATTCACTTTGCCTGCCTGGATGTGGAATAGCTCCGAGTGGGCAGCCGTTGCCCAGGCGGCACCACGCGCTCAAAGGCCGTTGTTGCAAGAAGCATTGCGAAATCTAAGATCGAATAAGCAAATAACGCTCACCATAGAAAATCGGTTATTTGCAAGGTGCAAATCGCTGGATTCTTTTCTTCTTCAATACGCCGGAACCGGCGCTATTGGTTTTCAGAGCAGCAATAATTGCGGCCAGCAGCTAACTCGTTTTTGGGAAGATGTCTCAAACTATGCTCAGGAGCTTTCGGGAGATATTAAAGCTCGTACTGAAAGAGCTGCCGCCGCAATCAAGCAAATCCTTGACAACAGAATGTGGACAGGTCGGGATGGAAGAACCGGTTTCAATGACTTTGGTGATACAGATTTATCTTCGGTCGGCCAGTGGCTTCAGAATATATTCCAGGGATTTCCTCAAGGCGAAAATGCTGGATCGGTAAACGAAGACAGCCCATTACCTTTTGATCCTCAGGTCTTGGCTGAACATCTTGAATCCTTGGCAATGCAAGAAGGTGGCTCGGCGTCCCAATTCATCTCTACTCTGACGATGCGGATCAAGGGGATCATGTCAGATCCGAGAATGAATGGCGTCATAAACCCCGATTCCTCAGTGTCTCTGAAAGATTGGCTTAATCTTCATGTCGGCTCCGACGGTGGTGGAAACGGTCCTGTTGCCGTAATAGACCTGTCCCTTGTTCCTTATGAAATTCTCCATCTCGTCATCGCCGTTGCCTCACGGCTGATACTCGAGTCCCTACAACGTTACCGAAAGATCAACAACAAAAATCTGCCAACGGTGCTTGTTCTGGAAGAGGCGCATACCTTTGTAGCAAAGCGGCTTCCTCATGGGGATGAAATTCCTAGTCCCGCAGATATGTGTCGTGGAATTTTTGAGCGGATTGCCCGGGAGGGTCGCAAGTTTGGCTTGGGGCTCGTTCTCTCGTCGCAACGACCGTCTGAACTGTCGGAAACAGTTCTATCTCAATGCAATTCCTTCCTCCTCCATCGGATTACGAATGATCGGGATCAAGAGCTGATCTCCCGCTTGGTTCCTGATAACGCACGCGGCCTGCTTCGGGAACTACCCAGCCTGCCCACACGCCATTGCATTCTCCTTGGCATCGCCTCAAAGGTACCTGCGCTCGTTGAGGTGAAGCATCTGGAGGACGGTCAGAGGCCGGAATCTGACGACCCGGATTTCTGGAATGTCTGGACCAACGAAGAACCTCGCCCAATCGATTGGGATAAAATCACCAGCGATTGGGCAGGGTCGGAAGCGGAAGCTGATGACGATTCTCCGCAGGAAGGCGGGGAGGCCCAATGAATCAGAAATTGCCGCCACTCAAATTGCTACACACATCCGATTGGCATATCGGCCGCACTCTTTATGGCAGAAAACGCTACGAGGAGTTTGATGCCTTTCTGACCTGGCTGGCTGAGACGATTCAGCAGAATGCAATTGATGCCTTGCTGGTGGCGGGTGATGTCTTTGACACCAGCGCTCCGAGCAACCGCGCCCAGGAGCTCTATTACCGGTTCCTGTGCCGGGTGGCCGCCTCATCTTGTCGGCATATTGTTGTTGTTGCGGGCAACCACGATTCCCCGTCCTTTCTCAATGCTCCCAAGGAGCTGCTCAAGGCCCTTGATGTCCACGTGGTCGGTAGTAGCACTGCATCCCCGGAAGACGAAGTGCTGGTGCTCCGCAATGATCAGGACACTCCGGAATTGATTGTCTGCGCCGTGCCCTACCTTCGCGACAGGGATATCCGTGTGGCGGAAGCGGGTGAGAGCGTCGAGGACAAGGAGCGGAAACTGATCGAAGGCATCCGCACTCATTACGCCGCCGTCGCCGCCTTGGCCGAGCAGAAGCGCGAGGAACTCGGGGCCGATATTCCCATCGTTGGCACGGGGCATCTGTTCACCGCAGGCGGACAAACCGTCGATGGTGATGGTGTGCGCGAACTCTATGTCGGCTCCTTGGCTCACGTGACCGCCGGGATTTTTCCTGCCTGCTTCAGCTATCTGGCGCTGGGGCACCTCCACGTCCCGCAAAAGGTGAACGGCTCCGAAACCATTCGGTACAGCGGCTCTCCTCTGCCCATGGGGTTCGGAGAGGCAAGACAGCAGAAGAGCGTTTGCCAGGTTGAGTTCCACAGCACGGCTGCATCCGTACAGCTGATCGATGTGCCAATTTTTCAGAAACTTGAGCGCGTCAAAGGAGACTGGGACGGCATCTCAAACCGCATCCTTGAATTGTCGGCGACGGACTCCCAAGGCTGGCTCGAAGTCATTTACGACGGCACTGAGGTCATTGGCGACCTGCGTGAACGCCTGGAGGCTGCGATTTCCGGCACCCAAATGGAAATTCTCCGGATAAAGAACAACCGCATCATCGACCGCGTGCTGGGACAAATCCATGAAGAGGAAACACTCGACGATTTGAACGTGAACGACGTATTCGAACGATGCCTCGCTGTCCATGACGTGCCCGAAGAGCAGCGGCCAGAGCTGCTTCGGGCCTACCAGGAAACGGTCTCGTCTCTCTATGAAGACGATGTGCAGGCGGAATAGCGAGGCTGTCGATGAGAATACTGCAGGTACGCTTCAAGAATCTGAACTCACTGGTCGGCGAATGGCAAATCGACCTGATGCATCCGGCCTTCGCGTCTGACGGCATCTTTGCCATAACAGGTCCCACCGGCGCGGGGAAAACCACCATCCTCGATGCTATTTGCCTCGCACTTTATGGGCGGACGCCTCGCCTGAACAAGGTCACCAAGAGCGGAAACGAAATCATGTCCCGCCAGACCGGCGAGTGCTTTGCCGAGGTGACCTTCGAAACCCAGACCGGGCGTTACCGCTGTCACTGGAGCCAACACCGGGCACGCAAGAAGCCGGATGGTGAACTCCAGGCCCCGAAGCACGAAATTGCCAATGCCGACTCCGGCGAAATTTTCGAATCCAAGATCAGAGGGGTTGCCGACCAGATCGAGTCCGCTACCGGCATGGACTTTGACCGTTTTACCCGCTCCATGTTGCTGGCCCAGGGCGGCTTTGCCGCGTTCCTTCAAGCGGCACCAGATGATCGCGCCCCGATCCTGGAGCAGATAACGGGCACTGAGATCTATAGCCAGATATCCATCCGTGTCCATGAACGCCAGCGCGAAGAGAGGGAAAAACTGAACCTGCTCCAGGCTGAAACGGCAGGCATCGTGATTCTTGAGCCGGAGCAGGAACAAGAGATTGGGCAGGCACTCGAAGCAAAGCAGAAGGATGAGACAGACCTTGCCGCCAGGACCGCTGAAACCGGGAAGGCCATCGCCTGGCTCACTACCATCGATGGGCTGAAGAAGGAAATCGTCAACCTGGCCGATGAAGCGAGCAAGCTGCAGGGCGATATCGAGGCGTTCAAACCGGATCGTGAAAAGCTGGGCCGGGCTTTGAATGCCGCCTCGCTGGACGGCGCATACGCAACGCTCACCGCCACCCGCAAACAGCAGGCGGATGACAGTGCAGGCTTGAAAGCCGAGGAAGAGGCGCTTCCTGGACTGGAATCCTCCGCCAAGGAACAGGCCGAGGCACTGAAATCAGCTGAGCAACAAACTGCTCAGGCCAAAGAAGAGCTGAAAGCGGCCGCGCCTACATTGCAGAAGGTTCGCTCACTTGATCAGAAACTTGCCGATCAGAAAAAAGCTGTATCGGAAGAGGATCAGGGCTGCAAGAAGGCTACGGCAAAAATTGATGCAGACAAAAAAGCCCGGCTCGAAGAGCAGGACAAACGATCCAAGGCTCATGAGACGCTGGATCTTGTGGGCGGCTATCTCAAGGAGCATGCACAGGATGAATTGCTGATAAGTGGTCTGGCTGGCATTGAAGAACAGATCGGCGGCCTGCTCTCCAAACAAAAAGAAATCGTTCAAAAAGAGGATGATCAAGAAGCGGCCAATACGACTCTAAAAATGGCGACAAAGTCACTCGACGACTGTCAGAAGCAATCCGGCATTCGGAAGCAGGAACTGGAGGACGCCTTAAATCAGCTTCAGCAGGCTAAGGATGCATTGAGCCAGTTGCTGGGAGACCGCTTGTTGCGGGAATACCGCACCGAGAAGGAAACCCTGCTGCGTGAAATGGCCTTCCTGACCAAAATTGCGGAACTTGAAGATCACCGGGCAAAACTGGAAGACGGTAAGCCCTGTCCACTCTGCGGCGCGACCGAACACCCCTTCGCGGAAGGGAATGTCCCTGTCCCCGATGAAACCGAACGGAAGATCGATTCCCTGACCAGCCTGATCAGCAAAGCCGAGGATCAGGAAGCCGCCATCAAGAAACTCGAAGAAGCTGAACGACTGGCCCGCACAAACCTTACGGATGCTGAAAAGTTGGAGTCAGCAGCGGCTAATGACAAGAAGGCTGCCGAGAAAGCCCTCGCCGAGGTGAAGGGCGGCCTGGTGAAACTCCGTGCCAATTTTGCCGAACGCAGGCAGGCTGTTGCTACCAAGCTCAAGCCGCTTGGTATTGCGGACATCTCTGAAACGGACATTCCATCACTGATCGAAACCCTCAAGGCGCGACTGAAGGCGTGGCAGGCCCAGGTCAAGAAAAAGGCGGACATCGAAAAACAGATTGCCGACATCGACAGCGAAATAAAGCGGCTGGATGCTGTTATCGAAACTCAAAGCACCTCCCTGGCCGAAAAGCTGGAGCGTCTTGAAACCTTGAAACAGCAACTCGCCGCTGGAAGTGATGAGCGCAATGCACTGTACGGCGACAGGAATCCCGACGATGAGGAGCGCCGTTTCAATAAGGCGATTTCAGATGCCGAAAGTTACGAAAAACAGGTCAGAGACCGGCACAATGAGCTCCAACAAAAATGGAATACCGCGAAGTCTCATGTCGAATCACTGAAGAAACGCATCGAGCAACGAGAGCCGGAACTGAGGAGGCTTGAAACAGAATTCTCCGCAGCGCTCGCGCATGTTGGCTTTTCAAATGAAGAACAGTTCCTGGCGGCCATACTGCCCTCTGAAGCTCGGGCGGAGCTGACAGCCACGGCTAAGGATCTGGATGAGCGTCAAACGGATCTGAAGGCCAGACAGAAGGATCGGGAAACGCGCCTGGCCACGGAAATGGCCCGCAAGGTCACCGACAAGTCGCTGGAAGAACTCGAGCCCCAATTCAAGGAGCAAGAGGAGACCCTGAAAGAGCTGAGAGACATCATTGCCGGTCTCAAGCACAAGTTGAGTGAAAATGCGGCTGCAAAAGAGCGGATAAAGGAAAAGCAGGCAGCTATTGAGGCCCAGAAAAAAGAGTGCCGCAGGTGGGAAAACCTGCACGAATTGATCGGCTCGGCAGACGGCAAGAAATACCGCAATTTTGCCCAAGGGCTGACCTTCGAAATGATGATTGGTCACGCCAACCGGCAATTGCAGAAAATGACCGACCGCTACTTGCTGGCTCGTGACGATGCTCAGCCCCTGGAGCTCAACGTCGTCGACAACTATCAGGCTGGAGAGATTCGGTCCACGAAGAATCTTTCCGGCGGCGAGAGCTTTATCGTCAGCCTATCTCTGGCGCTTGGGTTGTCCCATATGGCCAGCAAGAATGTCCGGGTGGATTCGCTGTTCCTCGATGAAGGCTTCGGCACCCTGGACGAGGAAGCCCTCGACACCGCCCTGGAAACCCTCGCGGGCCTGCAGCAGGACGGCAAACTCATCGGCGTCATTTCACACGTGCCCGCCTTGAAGGAGCGGATCAGCACGCAGATCCAGGTAACGCCTCAAACCGGTGGCAGAAGCCAGATATCCGGGCCTGGATGCAGAAGCGTCGGCTAAGTTTAGCAGAACTGGAATTTCGAGAAGATGGTTAATAACAAGGAGACAAGATGAGCAAGAAAATCAGTGGCGCCGAATATCCTCTCTCGAAAATATTCAGCTCCGACTTCGATTATGTCATACCGTCGTATCAGCGGCCGTATGCATGGACAGTGGACCAGGCGTCCGAGCTGTTTGACGACCTATATGATTTTTACGTCCGCGAGAAGGAAGACACTTATTTTCTCGGCAGCATTGTTCTGATCAAAGAAGAAGGAAAGCCTTACTCCGAGGTCATTGATGGTCAGCAGAGATTAACGACGCTGACGATTCTCCTCTCATCGATAACGTCAAATCTTTCGGGCGATCTGAGGAGTGACTTCGAGAATTACATAAGGGAGCCAGGACGTGCCTCCCAGGGGCTGAAGCCTAAACCGAGACTTTCTCTCCGAGAAAGGGACCGTGAGTTTTTTGCGAAATACGTTCAGGCTCTTGATTTTGAGTCCCTGCTCAGCCTTGATCCTGCTGGTCTCGACAACGAATCTCAAAAGAATATTCAGTCGAACAGTCGCCTGTTGCTGGACAGACTTAAAAATACCTTCGGCAGTGACGCCGACAAGCTATGTGCTTTTGGTGCGTTTCTAGTTCAGCGATGTTTTTTGGTGGCAGTGTCAACACCAAGTCAGCAATCCGCCTTCAGGGTGTTCTCGGTGCTGAACAACCGAGGCCTGGATTTGCTCCCTTCCGATATTGTTAAGGCTGATGTTATTGGGCGAATTGCCCCGGCGCGGCAGGATGAGTTCACTGAAAAATGGGAGGAACTCGAAGTTCAAACTGGCAGGAATGGTTTCAATGACCTGTTTGGACACATCCGCATGATTTATGCTCGGGAAAAGGCCAAGCGTGCGCTACTTGAGGAGTTCAAGGAGCATGTACTGAGCGTGGTAGCCACCCCGGAAGACCTGATTGAAAAAGTTCTGGAGCCCTACGCCGATTCATACCTCATCGCAAAATCACAGCAATATGTGTCCACGAAAAATGCTGAGGACGTGAATCGTCTTCTGAAATGGCTGAATCGTATCGATAATTCCGATTGGCTGCCGCCAGCGATCCTCTTCCTTTCACAGAAGAAAGATCACCCGGATTACGTTCTGTGGTTCTTTACAAAGTTGGAGCGCCTCGCGGCCTATCTGCATATTTGCGCAAAAAACGTGAATCAACGCATCGAGCGTTATGCAGAGGTTATTGCTTCCCTGCAAGCGCCGCATTCAAGGGATGCACCTGCTTCCAGTGTCGAACTGACCAAGGCTGAAATCGATGAGATGAAAGAAGCCCTTGATGGCAAGATCTATGAGTTGACGGCTCGCCGCCGCAATTACCTTATCCTGCGCTTGGATTCATTCCTGTCAGATGGAGCCGCGACCTATGATCCAACCCTACTGACTATCGAGCACGTTCTTCCGCAAACCGTCAGCGACGGGAGCGAATGGGAAAAACTATGGCCCGATCCAGACGAGCGTAAGAGCTGGGTTCATCGCATAGCTAATCTTGTACCCCTTACACAGAAGCGGAACTCGAAAGCACAAAACTTCGATTTCGACACCAAAAAGACGGCGTACTTTGGCGGAAAGCGAGGGGTGTCATCATACGTTCTGACGACGCAGGTTCTTAAAACCGCTGAATGGACGCCATCTGTTGTCAAACAACGGCAAAAGGACCTGCTTGATGTTTTGATTGATCGCTGGGAATTGGCGGATGCCAATTAGCAGTCCAAATATGCTATCCCGCGCCCAAGGCTGCCTACTTGGCCAGCTTGCCGGAGACGCCCTTGGCAGCTTGGTCGAGTTCCATTCGCCGGAGGAGATCCGTCGCAGCTACCCGGAAGGCGTGCGGGAACTGGCCGATGGCGGCACATGGAACACCATTGCCGGTCAGCCGACCGATGACTCGGAGATGGCGCTGCTGCTGGCCCGGATGCTAACAGAGCGTAGCGCCTATGATCCCAATGCCGCGCTTCAGGCCTATCAATTCTGGCTCGACTCCGATCCCTTTGACTGCGGCATGACCATTTCCGCTGGTCTTAGGGGCGCTCCAAACCCCGACAGCCAAGCCAACGGAGCCATGATGCGGATCAGCCCCTTGGGCATCTTCGGGGCCAACCACCCATTAGAGACAGTGGGCGACTGGGCCAAACAGGACGCAGCGCTGACACATCCGAACCAGGTGTGTCTGCAGGCCAACACTCTTTTTACCATGGCGATTGCCCACGCCATGGCCACGGGCTGCGAGGCCGAGAAGCTCTATCAGAATATCAAACAGTGGGCAGCCGACCTGGCAGTCACCCCGGCTCTCATGAACGTCATCCATGGAGCTGCCGAAGCTCCACCGGAGGACTACGTCCAGCAACAGGGGTGGGTGTTGATCGCGTTTCGCAATGCCCTGTGGCAACTGCTCAATGCCTCGAGCCTTGAAGCTGGCGTCGTGGATACGGTTATGCGGGGTGGCGACACCGATACCAATGCAGCCATTTGTGGGGCGCTACTTGGCGCGGTGTACGGCCTGGACGCCATACCCGCCCAGTGGGTCGCCCAGGTCCTGAACTGCCGCCCCAAGGCCGGACATCCCGGCGTCAACCGCCCGCGACCCGAGTGCTTCTGGCCGGTGGATGCTTTGGAACTGACTGAAAGGCTGATTGGCAAGCAAGGACCGCTTTCATGAAAAACACCAATAGTCGGCAATTGGCCAGAACTTGGCCTTACACACGATACAAGAGTTTCGAGGCATCTCTGCGTAAGGCTGCGGAACAATGGTTCAGCGAGCGAGGATGCGAAACCCATCCCAGGATGGGGTACTGTCTCGCCCGTCATGATCTTTGGCCCATGAACCTCATTTGTGAAGATGTCGCGGATTACATCCGCCAAGAACAGGAGAGACATCTCGGCGAGGATTCGTTCCCTCTGCACAAATACCTGCATCACGGACTAAGCAGTCAGGCGATGGCCTTCAATCTGATTGGCCCTCTGATTGTGCGCAACGATCTCGAACCTTTGAAGATTGCGATTGAAAGGCTCGGTGTCGAATGGCCAGGAGGGGACGTCGAGGCGGTTTTTGAGCACGACGACCGATCAGTTTTTAACGAAGACAATGGTCAGCCCACGTCAATCGACATCATTCTGTCAGGCTCTTGCAACAGCCTCTTTATTGAAGCAAAGCTGGTGGAACGAGAGTTTGGTGGATGCTCCGTTTTTGCTGGCGGTGATTGCAAGGGTCGAAATCCATATCCAGACCGGCTTGGCGAATGTTACTTGCACCATATCGGCAGGAAATATTGGCAGCGCTTGGAGGAACTTGGCTTTTCGGAAGCGGCTCTTGCTAACGGGGCCATATGTCCGTTTGCGAACTACTACCAGTTTTTTCGTGAGGCGATGTTTGCCTTTGCCAAGCAAGGGACCTTCATATTGCTGCACGATGCAAGGAACCCGGCTTTTTTGAGGTCAACGGATGATGGGATGGCGCACGGCGGGTTGTGGCCATTTCTATATGAGGCGATCCCGCAGAACCTACGTCATCGAGTTGGCAGATTGACCATTCAAATGGTTGTTGAGGCCATACAAGAATCGGGCGGACACGAAGATTGGATTGGGGATTTCAAGAAAAAGTATGGGCTGCAGTAAGCCTATCCTGGCGGCAATTCGATTCCAATTTTGGGAACCGAACCGGCGTCCGAAAACCGGATTCGAAGTTGTTGCTGAGAAGCGCCAGGTATCCGGTTTTATTGCAAACCCGTTACCCTCGTCCGGTGCAGGGAAATCAGGGGAGAAAATCGTTTCTCTGGTCGGGTTGGTGGGAAGTGGTTGTGTGAGATGACTTCGGCGTTTATTATCAAGGAGTTACGAGGAGCGCGGGCTTTGAGACTGTTTTGTGGTAGGTCGTCGTTCCCTCCACCAAAAAGATTGTTTTATTTCAATACGTTAGCTCCAATAACTACATAATTACTATCACTGGCTATCCAGGGCATTGTGTGGATACCTAAAGGGCGTGATGTTGTTTTTCTCCCCTTTTAAGAAATTATGTCTATAAGTAAAAAAGGAAATAACCGGGTCGCTATTCCTTAATCAGGAGAGCGGCCTTTCCTTGGAAAAAGAGCAGTAATCCAGGCGAATGTGGCCTAACCTGCTTATTGACTTTTGTGTGGATATGACTTACTGAAGAAAGTGAGAAAACCTCTACAGCTGTGAAAACGTTTATGTATAGGTGACCAAAATAATCTGACATCGCAATATTGATCCATCCTGCAATATCTCCTTGGAAATTGGAAAAATGATTTATTAACGTGTTTAATGCCCTGCCGGTTTAGGCGATGCATTTTTAAAATCAAAAATAACGCCGGTTCTCTGTCCATGTTATATTTAATCAAAGAGGAACTGAAAAGATCGAAAATGCTGGTAGTCTCTCTTGTTTTTAGTTTTCTTGTACAAGATAGGACTATCATGTAGTATAGAAAAAGGGTTCTATATCATGAAGAGAACATGTTTATTATTTTCTTTCGTCTTATTTTCCCTCTTTGGCTACCTCTTTGCACAACAGTTAACAGATGTCAAACTGCGATACAGCGAGCAGGGTGGTTCAAAAAGGATTGTACTTGAAGGGAAAGAGGCATTTATTCAGAACGCAAGAGTTATCACCGAAGCTTCCCAGATAACGATAGAATTTTCGGAACAGTTCACGCTTGCCCCGCAAAAGGACATACCGTTCGGCATAAGCTTAAAAGATAAAGTATTAAAGCTTATACTGAAAGAAGAAAGTTCAGTAAAATTTTTCAGACTGTCTTCTCCTCCCCGGCTTGTTTTTGATATACAAAACAAGGCGCTTTTGGCAGATAAGCAACCTTCAATAATTATTTTGAATAGCTTTGTCATAGATGCAGGACACGGCGGTTATGATTTTGGCATAAACTCCGGAAAGTCGAGCGAGAAAGAGGTTAGCCTTACCCTTGTGCGAAGTTTGGGAAGATCTCTTGCCAACAAAAAAAAGAAGGTTTTATATACGCGGAAAGTTGATCAATATGTCTCTCTCGCTGACAGAATAAGCCTTGTGAACAAGGAGAGGCCTGATATCTTCTTAAGCTTCCATTCGTCGTTGTCTGAGAACTTTGTTATTTTAAGCCCAAAATATGAAGATCAAGGCCAGGACTCTCAGAGCATTGTCGAGTATTACAGCATTTCTAATCGACAGAGGAAATATACTGGAAAGAGTAAGGCACTTGCAGACAGCCTTGAAAAGGCGATCGAAGAAGAGTTCCAAACTGATGCTGTTCGCAGGGAGATGCCTCTCCCGATTCTTAACGCAGCAGGTGCTCCATGTGTCCTTATTGAATTTCCATCACCGAAATTTCTCGTTTATGATAAACAGATGACGGAACGAATTACTGCTTCAATGCAAAGCGGAATAGCTGCTTATGGGCTCAGGCAACTTCAAATGGATATTACCCGGTGATATCTGTAAAGGTATATGAATGAAAAGGATAATGAAAAAACCATATAGTATAATATTCCTCGCGGTTCTCTTCCTGGCAGGTGTTTTTGGAGGATATCTCATTTTCATGAAGGTGTTTCCACAGGAAATGTCTTCTGAAGATGCTCACGAATCCTTGATAGTGCATGAAGACCTTTTTTCATTGAGGATTTATTATCCTATTAATTACCGGCTTTTGATCGAAGAGAGAAAGCTTCCGAGAAGGACAGCGCAACTTGCTATTGCTGAAGCTGTAGTTGAAGAATTTCTTAAAGGGCCGGGTAGTGGGATTAACTCATCCATACCGGGTGATTCGAGACTGCTCGGAATCTATAAAGACACAAATCAGATACTATATGTCGATTTATCAGACGAGTTCAGGAGGAATTTCCAGGGAGATGCATACGCAGAGTTCTTTCTTCTGAAGGGATTGTATGAAAGTCTGATTTCCAATGTCCCGGATATCCAGGACGTAAAGGTCCTGATCGAAGGGAAACAGATAGAGACACTTGGAGGACATCTTTATCTTTTCTTTCCTCTAAAAGAAATTGTATCTGTTGAATTAGAATAATTGTACCCGGTTTTTATTCAGGAGACTCAAAAACAAGCACAGTGAGGAGCGTCATTTGACAGATTCAGAAAGAGCACAGAGCAGCAACAGGCCAATTGGTGTCTTTGACTCCGGGATAGGTGGGCTCACCGTTTTAAAAGAGATTATAAGAATGTTACCCCGGGAAAATACGATCTATCTCGGAGACACTGCGCGGGTTCCCTATGGTACTCGTTCGCCGGAAACAGTTATCCGGTATTCCTTTGAAAATACGAAGTTCCTCTCGACAAAAGAAATTAAACTGCTTGTTATTGCATGTAACACCGCGTCATCCATAAGCCTTGATGCCATTAAAAAGAGTGTCTCAATCCCTGTTATCGGCGTGATCGAACCAGGAGCAAAGGCTGCGGTGAAAGCCACGAGGAACAAGAGGGTGGGAATCATAGGAACAGATGCAACCATAATGAGTAATGCGTATACAAATGTGATAAAGGCTCTGGATGAACGTATCGAGATATACGGCATTCCCTGTCCCCTGTTTGTCCCCCTCGTTGAGGAAGGGTGGACAGAGGGGAATATCGCTACCCTTGTTGCAAAAGAATATCTTAAAGGAATAAAAGAGAAAGGCATAGATACCCTTGTCCTTGGATGCACCCATTATCCTTTGCTCAAAAAAGTCATATCGGAGGTTATGGGGAGGGGCATCAGGCTTATTGATTCTGCGGTTGAGATATCAGATGAGATCACGAAGACCTTAGAGGCCCTGAAGATTATCAGGAAAGAGGGAAACCGGCCGGTAAGAAAATTTTATGTAACAGATGCGCCACAAAAGTTTTTAAAGCTGGGCGAGAGATTTCTTGGAAAGAAAATAAATCATATCGAAAAGGTAACAGTATGGATTTAGTGCGGGTTAAACTAATATAGGGAGGACACATGAGACCGGATGGAAGAAAACATGACGAAATACGCCCAGTGAAAATCAGCAGGAATTTCATAGGTAATGCCGAAGGCTCAGTGCTGATTGCTGTTGGACAGACGAGAGTTATCTGTACAGCCTCCATTGAGGACAGGGTGCCGATCTTTCTCAAAGAGCAGAAGAAGGGGTGGATAACCGCGGAATATTCCATGATCCCAAGATCAACACAGACAAGAACTCCGCGAGAATCGACGACGGGAAGGTTGAGCGGGAGGACGCACGAAATTCAGAGGCTGATAGGGAGAGCCTTAAGGTCTGTCGTAGATCTGTCCAGCATCGGTGAACGAACAATATGGATAGACTGTGATGTCATTGAAGCAGACGGAGGGACGAGGACAGCTGCAATAACAGGTGCATTCATATGCCTTTCGGATGCCCTGCAGTATGCATTGAATAACGGGCTTATTGAAAAGACGCCATTGAGAGATTATCTTGCCGCTGTGAGCGTTGGAGTCGTTCGGTCCGAACCGATGATCGACCTTTGTTACGCAGAAGACTCGGCTGCAGAAGTCGATATGAATGTTGTCATGACAGGAAGTGGCAAGTTTGTTGAGGTGCAGGGTACTGCTGAGGGGATGCCCTTTACGAAGGAATGCTTCGACAGCCTTCTTAAACTTGCAGCAGAGGGCATAGACAAACTTGTCGGTATCCAGAGGCGACTTATAGAGGAAGATCTTGCCAATTACTGAAATTGCCATCTCAATATGCTAAAATAAAAAATAATAGAAACATAAATCGTTTTTATAAAATTTCGAGAAAGCCTCTGGACTGAAGGGCTCAAATGATCAATTATGATATTCCTGTGTTAAGGAAACAGGAATCCTCGTTTGCTGCCGTGCTTGCAGGAAAATATAGCGCTAATGAGTTTCTTGAAGAAATATAAGGGGTTTTTCCGGGAGGAAAGAGTTTGAACGTTTACAGGAATCTATTTATCTGGCTTATCATAGGAGTTATGATAATACTCCTGTTTCATCTCGTCACCCCCCCCAAGAAGAGTGATCAGGAGATGATATTTTCTGAATTTATGACAAAACTCGAAGCAGGAGAAGTTGAAGAAGTTACGATAAAAGGTAATAATCTGGAGGGAAAATTAAGGGGTGGCAGGATGTTCAAGACATATACTGCCGAATATCCTGAACTGGTTGAGATATTGCGCTCTAAGAATGTGAAGATTATCGCCAAGCCGGAAGAACAGAATCCCTGGTGGCACATCTTTCTAAACTGGGGGCCCATTATCTTTCTTGTTGCTATATGGATCTTTTTCATGAGGCAGATGCAGACAGGTGGAAACAAGGCTTTATCGTTTGGCAAGTCACGGGCAAAGTTGGTTTCCGAGAAGACTGTCAAAATAACATTTGCAGATGTCGCAGGAATTGAAGAGGCGAAGGGGGAGGTCCAGGAGATTATTGATTTCCTTAAGGACCCGCAAAAGTTCCAAAAACTGGGGGGAAGGATTCCGAAGGGAGTGCTTCTGGTTGGGGCACCGGGAACAGGAAAGACACTCCTAGCAAGGGCAATCGCCGGCGAAGCCGGGGTGCCTTTTTTATCAATATCAGGCTCGGATTTTGTAGAGATGTTTGTCGGGGTTGGCGCTTCGAGAGTGAGGGATTTGTTCGAACAGGCCAAGAAGAACGCTCCGTGCATTATTTTTATTGATGAGATAGATGCGGTTGGACGCCACAGAGGCGCAGGTCTCGGCGGTGGTCACGATGAACGTGAACAGACCCTCAATCAGCTTCTAGTCGGTATGGACGGTTTTGAGAGCAATCAGGGCATTATTATCATAGCAGCCACAAACAGGCCGGACGTTCTCGACCCTGCACTTCTTAGGCCAGGGCGGTTTGATCGGCAGGTTATCGTCCCGCAACCCGATGTAAAAGGGAGACACGAGATATTAAAGGTTCATACAAGGAACGTACCGGTAGATGAAAAGGTAGACCTTGATAAGATTGCAAGGGGTACCCCAGGGTTTTCCGGTGCAGACCTTGAGAACCTTGTGAATGAAGCTGCTTTACTGGCTGCCCGGAAATCAAAGAACAAGGTAGAAATGTCTGATTTCGATGAAGCAAAAGACAAAGTCCTCATGGGTGTTGAAAGAAAGAGCATGATCATCAGCGAGGAGGAGAAGAAGAATACCGCTTATCACGAGGCAGGCCATGCGCTGGTTGCAAAACTGACGCCAGGGACTGATCCGCTACATAAAGTAAGCATCATTCCAAGGGGCCGTGCAATGGGAGTGACGCAGCAACTCCCCATAGATGACCGTTACACCTATTCCAAAGAGTATCTTTTGAAAGCTCTCTCGGTTCTCCTGGGAGGGAGGGCAGCTGAGGAGATTGCATTGAACCATATGACCACGGGTGCGGGGAATGATCTTGAGCGGGCAACAGAGCTTGCGAGAAAGATGGTAACAGAATGGGGAATGTCTGACAAGCTCGGTCCCCTTACCTTCGGGAAGAAGGACGAACAGATCTTTCTGGGAAGAGAAATTGCGAGACACAAGGACTACAGCGAGAAGACGGCAATTGATATAGATGAGGAAGTCAAGCGGATCGTGGTTGAAGCGTATGAGGTATCAAAGAATCTACTGTCAGAAAACAGGGATACCCTTGAAGCCTTAACAAAGGCACTCCTTGAGCGGGAGACAATGGATGTTACTGAGATAGACGCCCTTGTCAAGGAGGTTGAATTATCCAGATCCCGGCAGGTTGTTCAAACCTGACCCCAAAATTTCCGTGAACCTAAGCTGGTCAAGATTCTCCCTCGACTTATCTCAAAAGACCCAGATCATGGGGATCCTGAACGTGACCAAGGATTCCTTTGCAGACGGCGGACTTTATTTTGATAAAGCCTCAGCAATCGAGAGGGGAATTAGTATGGTTGAAGAGGGAGCTCATATCATTGATATCGGGGGGGAATCAACGAGGCCAGGGTCAGAACCGGTCAATGAAGAAGAAGAGCTGAGGCGCACAATACCTGTCATTGAAGTGCTCGCAAAAAAGATTTCGGTCCCGATTTCTATCGACACATACAAATCATCAGTTGCCAAAAGGGCTATCGAGGCAGGGGCATCCATGGTGAACGATATCAGCGGACTGAGATTCGACCCGAACATGCCGGAGGTTATCACGCATTACCGCGTGCCCGTGGTGATAATGCATATAAAGGGAACCCCGAAGGACATGCAGCGCAATCCTTTTTATACGGCACTCATACCCGAGATAATCGGTTACCTGGAAGAAGGAATACGAATGGCGGTACGGGCAGGCGTATCAGAGGACATGATCATCGTCGACCCCGGTATAGGCTTCGGCAAGACGTATGAACATAACCTCGAGATTATTAAAAACCTTCATGAATTTACCCTGCTGAGAAAGCCGATCCTCATTGGTGTATCCCGTAAGGCTTTTATCGGCAGGATCCTAGGAGATCTTCCTGTTACAGAACGGCTTGAAGGTACGGCAGCTGCAGTAGCCATCTCTATCATCAATGGCGCTAATATCGTGAGAGTTCATGATGTAAAAGAAATGGCCAGAGCAGCGAGAGTTGCAGATGCAGTTAAGAAGATGAGCATCCCCGATTTCTAAAATTTTTATTATAAGGTTATACTTGTCATTTAAAACTGAGTAATTTTTGCGTACAATAATTACCAATGGAAATTGAGCAACTCAGGGCTATAGGCAACAGGCTTTTCAAGAAAATCCCTTCAGTCAGAAAAGACAAAAAGAGTGTACTCGGCACCGGTGCCTCCGGAGACAAGACCTATCATGTCGATAAAGTAGCCGAGAACATTATTATCTCCGGTCTGGAAAAAACAGGAGAAGGGTTGACTATTATCTCTGAAGAGATTGGCACAAAGGATATCAGAGGTGGCGGCAAGAAGGTTTTAATCGATCCCATTGACGGGAGCAGGAATGCCGTAGCAGGTATTCCTTTTTACAGTGCCTCGATAGCTCTCGCAGAAGGAGACAGCCTTGGGAGTCTGACCCTCGCCTATATCATAAACCTCGCAAACGGAGATGAGTTTTGGGCTGAGAAGGGAAAGGGAGTATTCTTGAACGGCAGAAAAATCAAGACACAACAAGACGACATCTTTTATCTCATTGCATACGAGGCACAGAACCCCTATAAGGACATTTCGCGTATCATCACACTTCTTTCAGAATCAAGAAAGACGAGATGCCTCGGTTCCACGGCGCTCGACCTTGCATACCTTTCATCGGGTGCGGTAAGCGTTTTTGTCAGTCCATCGCCATCGAGGTGTTTTGATTTCGCAGGTGGATGGCTCATTGTTGAAGAGGCAGGCGGGATTATTACCGACATCAGCGGCCGTAACGTCGATTCCCTTGAAGTCAGCCTCAAAAAGAGCACAACGCTCCTTGTATCAGGGAATAAAAGTCTTCATGATAAGGCGTTGAGGTTGTTGAGCAAGAGACAGTGAGTTGCTGCAAATGACCTCTCAGCCGGCCATTCCGGTAAAAGATTTTTTTCGGCTAAACTGTCTTGAAGCCTGTCTCTCCGCAGGGATTCTTCAATGTTGTGAATAATTGGACAAGGTCTTCTTTGAGCGGAGATGTTTGAAAAGAGTTGTTTGTTAAGACAGCTCTGTAATATATTACGGGTTTTTTGATTATTTTTTACCGGAAGCAGGTGATTTTCCTTCAAGCCTTTCTTGTTCTTTGTAACGTTCCATGACAATCCTCTCTGCCTCAAGCCAGTTATCGAGGTCACGACCTTCAATCCTGCCACTTTTTTCATACAGTTCGCGTGCGAGCTTCGCTATTTCATCGTACCATTTCATTTTGTTTCTCCGATAACATGTATTGATAAGCTAAGATAACTTCAAGCTTCATAAAGTATATCATAAATGCGGCTATTAACCCGAGAATGAATTTCATAATCTTTTGAGGAGGCATGTGTTCAGAAGAAGCTCTCCTGTTCTCATTGGCGAATCCGACGCTTCTCTGATTTACGTGCATGCATTTCCGGTGCTGTTCGAAAACCCGTTCCCGGCATCACCCTCAACAAGAAATTCTTCGTATACATCCCCGGGCAGTTCCCTGATGAACCGTGATGGCTTCAACAGCCCCAGGCCATGCCAATCCTCCGAAGTTATCGGATAGCAGAGATAGAGGTTGTCCCGTGCCCGTGTGACAGCAACATAGAAGAGCCTCCTCTCCTCTTCCTCATAATCTGTTTTCAGTGATCTTGCAGAGGGAAACCTGCCGTCATTAAGGCCTATGACAAAGACATCATCCCACTCGAGTCCCTTTGCCTGATGGATAGTAGAGAGTATGACACGTTCTTTGTCTTCTTCGCCATCCTCGACTTCTCCGCCTGACGCGCTCTGGAGGCTTAATTCACTGATAAAATGCTCGAGCGAAGAGTAGTGGTGTGCAAAGCGTGTCATCTGTTCGATATCTTCGATCCTGTCTTCTGCATTCGGGTAATGGTTGTAAAGATAGTCCTCATAGCCGTGTCTCAATATGTGGTCTATTGCGGCAGAAGGCGGTAAAACTGTCCCGGGATCCTTTCCTCCCCTCAGTATTTTTATAAGATCAAGGAAGAGATGGAAGGCATCAAGGGCTTTTTGAGGGACGAGCCTGTCTCCTTCACATATTGTATCAAGAGGACTTTCCGACTTGCACATAGAGTCCCAGAGCTTCCCTGCGGTGATATTGCCGATGCCGGGAACAAGCTTGACAATCCTTTTCCAGCTCAGTTCATCATAAGGATTTACTATGACCCGGAGGAAAGAGAGGATGTCCTTGATGTGAGCCTGCTCAAAGAACTTCAGTCCTGATCTGACCTCAAACGGAATGCTTCTCTTCCTGAGTTCCATCTGGAGTTCCATTGATTGAAAGTGTGAACGGTAAAGCACAGCGATCTCATTGAGGGGTGTCCCTTCCGAATGAAACTCGAGTATCCTCTGAGCAACAAAATCAGCCTGCTGGAAGATATCCTTGAGCGGAAGAACACCGGGAGCATCTCCTCGGCCCTTTATCGAACGGAGTTCCTTTCGGAACTGCCTGACGTTATGGATGATACTGTTGTTGGCAAGATTCAGTATCTCAGGTGTTGATCTGTAGTTTGTTATCAAATGAAAAATCCTTACATCCGGATATCTCTCAGGAAACTTGAGGATGTTTTCGAAATCTGCTCCCCGGAAAGAATAGATCGACTGTGCGTCATCTCCGACTGCCATGATGTTTCTGTTTGTGCCCGATAAAAGGTCAACGATCTCTGCCTGGAGCGTATTCGTGTCCTGGTATTCGTCGACGAGGATATGCATGAACTTCGATGCATAGTGCTCCCGGATACTCTCATGCTCCAGTAAAACCCTTCTCCAGTTTGTCAGAAGGTCATCGAAGTCCATCAGGTTAAGGTCATGCTTCTTTTTGTCGTAGAGCGAGATCGCATGCTTTATCTCATCAAGTGCATTGAAAAAATGCGGGAATCGTAATACAAGCAGTTCGTCGATGCCGGTCTTTGTATTTTTCATAAGCCCGTATATCTCGCATAGCACAGAGCCTTTAGGCATAAAGGTTTCCCTCTTTTTCATTTCTGCAAGACAGATATCGAAAAGGTCTTTCGAGTCTTCCCGGTCAAGGATAGAAAAACCTTCTTTGTATCCGATCAGCAGGCAGTGCTTTCTCAGGATCATATTGCCTATATGATGGAATGTCCCGCCCCAGAGTCCCTGAATATTCCTGCCGATGAGAAACTCGACCCTGCGCATCATTTCCCTCGCAGCCTTGTTAGTGAAAGTCAGGAGCAGGATATGTTCGGGTCTGAACCCTGTCTCTATTAACCGCGCAACACGATACGTAACAGTTCTCGTTTTCCCGGTACCTGCGCCGGCAAGCACAAGCATTGGTCCGCCCGGGTGCATTACAACGGCATGCTGTTCAGGATTTAGATCCCTTTCATAGTTAAGCTTGGGTCCCGAGGGATGCGGGTGCAAACGGTATTTTTTCATTTATTCAATCCCTTCACCCTAAGGGCGATTTCCTTTGCATAGTCGGCAAGTGTTTCATCGCGCGCTCCGAAAACAACATAGGTATCCCATTCATTGATGCGGTCAAGGAGAGCCTGCCGTTCATGGAGGACCTCGACTGACTTCCCTGCCCCTTCTATCGCGTATGACAAATCCTCGCTTGAGATATCCCTGAGAGCAGTGCCGCCGGCATCATATATCGGTAACAGGATCAGGTGGTCTTCTTCGCGGAGATTCCTTGCAAATACTTCAATGTACTCCTGCTTCATAAACCGTGTCGGGCCAAAACCATGCGGCTGAAAAATGTAGCAGACGCGGTGCCTGAAAGTCTTCATAAATCCCATGAGAGATGAAATCTTGTGTGGGTTGTGGGCATAGTCATCTATAACGAGGTGCTTACCTGTGTCGAGGTGAATATCAAACCGCCGGTCGAGTCCGGAGAAAGAGGGCAGGATTTGCGCTATGTCATTGAGGGGAATGCCCATCTCGGAGAGGAGGGCTATACACGGCAGTGCATTGTAGAGATTGTACTGTCCGGGGAGGGAGAGGATAAAATCTGTACCATGCAATGAAAAAACCGTTCTGAACGGTTGATATTCTATTACTTTTGCCCTGTACTGAGATGATGTCTTAACCGAAAAAGTTACCGCTTTGTCAAAGCGGCAGCGCATGAGGTTTGCATCATCACTGTTTATAACGACTATCTCCCTTGTATTACTGCCGAATGTCTCGAACATCACGGAAGTTTTTTCTATTGCATGGTGGTCGAGGTCCAGATTTGCAATGATCGAGGAAGCCGGATAATAGTGAGTGATAGAATCATCGGATTCGCACGCCTCTATAACCATGAGGTTTGAGTTGCCGTTCAGGGAGTTCCCTGCATTGCTCGGAGATTTGAAAGGTTTTACCCTGCCGCCCCCGATGTAATTCGGTTCGAGACCAAGCTGATGCATGACAAACGCGAGCATCCCAGCTATGGTCGATTTGCCGCTTGTGCCCGCAACAGCGATTGTTTTAAACTCCGATGCTATATCCGACAGGTACCCGGGGCGTGTCTTCACGGGGATTCCCAAATCCCGTGCCTTGGTTACCTCAGGCTGGGTGACTTCTACAGCGGTGCTGAAGACAGCGAGATCGATTGATTTGTCCATCCCGGAGCCATCGTGAGGGACAATGGTTATCCCTTTTTTTTCAAGAACTGCGTATAGCGGGTGAACAATATTCCTGTCGAACAAGCGGTCTGACCCGATAATGAGATGCCCCCGACCGGCCATAAAGCTTGCTATGGCCGACATGCCGCTGCCACCTATGCCGGAGAAAAATATTTTTGACATGTTGTCTGATTATTTATTTTAAGACAAATAAGTCGAAGTTATCAAAGAGCACCTTTTAGTTTTCTGGGTTTGTTGTGTTTATAGGGTAGATGCAAATCGCGGGCACATAGCGCAAAGCGTTTAGAGCAAGGGGCAAAGGGTTACAGAACGATGGTTGATAAAAAATATGTAAAGCATGTATATTATTCAGTGTCTGAATATAAACTGCTATTCATAATAATCCGTCATTCCCCGACTTGATCGGTCTGTGACTCATGGAGGGAATCCAGTGTTTTCAATCGGTTCTGGATTGTCCGGTCCCTCCAAAAGGATGGGGGCGAGAAAGCTGGACAATGACAAAATAAGAGTTTATGGACGGACTCTATCTAAATCTCTTAGGAGGTGTCTTTATGATTATCGAACATTTATTAGATATAGCTTATGCAATGGGTCCGGCTCCTGAAGGGGGTACTCAGGGTGGTGGAAGTATATTCGCCAGTCTCTTGCCCCTTATCCTGATCTTTGTAGTCTTTTATTTTCTGCTCATCAGACCGCAACAGAAGAGGGCCAAAGAACATAGAGCGATGTTAAGCGCTCTTAAAAAAGGGGATAAGGTAATCACGTCAGGTGGTGTTTACGGCATAATAGAAAACGTTGGGACCAATACAGTCACCGTCAAGATTGCCGAGAATACAAAGGTAAAATTCGGCAAGGCATATATAGCATCCGTCAGGGCCACCTCGGACGAAGACTGATTTTACCATAAAAATTTTCTTATCATTGATACCGAAGAAATTAACGATCCCCTGAGCTTCCTCTCAAGAGGGAATCCAGGAGACTTTTCAACTAAGATACGAAAAAAAAGATGTTGTTGATAGCGGAGGTCTGATGAAGAAAAAGATACTCTGGAAGTTGATTCTGCTCGGCGTAACACTTGTCCTGGCAATTATCTTATTCCTTCCCAATACACCTGCCTTTCAATATATGCCTGAATGGTGGAAGAAGACCATGCCGGATAGGGGTATTGTCCTCGGGCTCGATCTCCAGGGAGGCCTGCACCTCGAGTATGAGGTGGAGGGAGAAAAGGCTGTTCAGATTCAGGCAGAGCGGTACGCTTTTTCTTTGAGGGATTTTCTCTCAAAGAAAGAGATAAAGGCCGACGTTACTACGCGCGGATCACAGATCATTGTGAGTCCATCTACATCCGAGATCATGAACGTCATTGAAAAAGATTTCACCGTCGTAGACCTCATCGATAGCAAAGAGAAGCTTGTTTACAAAATTAAAGATAGCGAGGCCCGCAGGATAGCTGACGATGCTGCTGACCAGGCACTCGAAACGATACGCAACAGGATTGACCAGTTCGGGGTTGCAGAACCCACGATCGTAAGGCAGGGTGAAAACGAGATCGTTATCCAGCTCCCTGGCGTGCAGGACCCGAAGAGGGCAATTAACCTCATCGGCAAGACCGCTATCCTCGAGTTTAAACTTGTAGACGACGAAGCACCTGTTGCAGCGGAGCTCCCGCAGGCAATCTTGCCCGGTGAAGAAAAAGAAATTATAAAACAGTTCGCTGAGAAAATCCCTGAAGGTGATGAGATACTGTTTAAGAGCACTATAAATGAAAATACGAAAGAGGTCATAGGGAAGATACCGTTTCTTTTAAAAAAACAGGCTGTCCTTACAGGCGACCTCCTCAATGACGCACGGGTGAGCTTTGACTCATACGGCTTGCCATATGTGTCCCTGGAACTGAATACTGCGGGGGCAAAGATATTCGAGGAGGTAACAGGCGCAAACATCGAAAAGAGACTGGCCATTGTGCTTGACAACAATGTTTACTCAGCCCCCGTTATCAGAGACAGGATTTCAGGCGGGAGCGCAATGATCGAGGGAAACTTTACCCTGGACGAGGCAAAGGACCTCAGCATTGTCTTAAAAGCAGGTGCCCTCCCCGCGCCGTTGAAGATGCTCCAGAACGTGACAGTCGGTCCTTCGCTCGGAGAGGATTCCATCGAAGCCGGAAAGACCGCGGGTATTATCGGCACGATAGCGGTCGTGCTGTTCATGATCCTCTACTACAGGCTCTCGGGACTTATTGCAGACTTTGCGCTCTTTTTGAATATAATACTCCTCCTCGGTGCAATGGCATCGCTGCATGCAACTCTTACAATGCCTGGGATTGCGGGGATCATCCTTGCCATCGGGATGGCGGTTGACTCGAATGTCCTCATGTTCGAGAGGATGAGAGAAGAGTTAAGGGCGGGAAAGACACCGGCAGCCGCGGTCGATTCCGGATACCGCAAGGCATTCTGGACTATCTTCGATTCCCATGTCACAACTCTTATAACTGCGGCAGTGCTCTTCCAGTTCGGCACAGGCCCTATTAAGGGATTTGCGATAACATTAAGCCTGGGCGTTGCAATAAACCTTTTTACAGCCCTCATCGGGACAAAGACTGTCTTTGACGTTCTCATGAGCAGGATGAGGATGAGGAGTCTGAGCATATGATAGAACTTCTAAAGAAAACGAATATAGATTTTATGGGGAAAAAATATTACGCGTTTGCCCTTTCCGCGATTATCCTTGTAATAGGGATCATAGCAGTTGTCCAAGTTGCGAGGGGCACGGCAAATCTGGGGATAGATTTTACCGGCGGGACAGCAGTCCAGATAAAGTTTGAAAAGCCTTTTGCACTCAGTGAAGTAAGGAAGGCCCTTGAAGACGGGGGCCTCAAGGATGTCGAGCTGCAGGACATGCCTGTCGAGAAGAAGGTCCTGATAAGGGTTAAGAAACAAGAAGAAACGATCGGTGGCTTCTCGGAAAAGATCGTTTCGGTACTCTCCCAGAGATTCGCAGACCAGAAGCTTGTTGTTGAATCGACCACAGAAATAGGACCGAAGGTCGGCGAGCGGCTCAGGAAAGACGCCCTCTGGGCTATTATTGCTGCCACAGCCGGTCTCCTCATCTATATTGCATTCCGTTTTCAATTCCGGTTCGGAATCGGTGCGACCATTGCTACATTACACGACGTCCTCGCTGTTTTGGCATTGTTTTATGTATTGAATCGCGAAATAAATCTCGTTATTATTGCCGCCCTTTTGGCGATTGCGGGTTATTCCCTCACTGATACCGTCGTAGTCTACGACAGAATCAGGGAGAACCTGAGGATGCGGCAAAGGGACCCTGTTGAGGTCGTCGTGAACCAGAGTATCAATGAGGTCCTTTCGAGGACAATCATAACTGCCATGACGACACTTCTTGCAGCTCTGGCGCTTTTCTTCTTTGGAGGAGAAGTCATCCATGACTTCGCCCTCGCAATTATTGTAGGAATAGTCGTTGGTACCTTTTCATCCATATTTATTGCAAGCCCGATTGTTCTTCTTTGGAAAGGCAAAAGGCCTTTTGCAAAAAGATAGGAAACAGCGCATAATCAGGGTCATAGGTTCTCTCTAACACGTGATAGAATTAAAGGTGAGTGGAAAGCTCTATTGGACTGTTAATCTGTCATCTATGAAAAAACATTTCAAGTATAAAGTGCACACTCCTTAGTTTTGTCTGGAGGAAGCGAAGAGACACTACTTCAATCTCGGAGCTTCCGGAAGACAATCATTTAATCAGTAAATATATACCT
>Ga0209164_1000916_pt1 | contig 47479 bp, 48 predicted proteins | sample MTBNYHSulfiMetaG_FD_187458 | JGI IMG/M metagenome (GOLD analysis project Ga0209164, IMG submission 187458) | Enrichment culture microbial communities from rom New York Harbor, USA that are MTBE-degrading - MTBE-NYH (New York Harbor Sulfidogenic)... | ecosystem: Environmental > Aquatic > Marine >... | reverse complement strand
TGACAGAAGCCCATGTGCTGGCGTGCCGATCACGATGTTGAAACCACCGACTGGAGAGCCGTGTGCGGGAGAACCGCACGCACGGTTCGGAGGGCGGGGAGGGTTTAAACCCTTCCCGACCCCTATCAGTGTAAGGACTATTATAAGTCTGTTAATAGGTGACGCGATCATCGATTTCAACAGTGATATACTTAGGAGAACTTTATGAAAATTACGGAAACGATCCATGCCTTGAAGCATCGGTTTCAGATACGGGTCAGCCCTGAGCTGAAAGTCGATCGGTTTGTCTATTCCTATATCGTCTTTGGAAAGGAAGGAGTTTACCTGGTGGACGGCGGGGTGCTGGATTCCGAGGAGGCGATTTATGATTCTATCGTCCGCCGGGGCCGGTCCGTTGCGGACATCAAAGCGCTTTTCCTGACCCATTCCCATCCGGATCACGTCGGTTCGGTCAAACCGATCAAGGCCAGGAGCGGGTGTAACGTGTACGCTCATGCCGCTGAAAAAGAATGGATCGAGGACGTTCAAAAACAGTTTAGCGAGCGTCCGGTGCCGGGATTCAATACCCTGGTGGCCGGATCGGCCCGGGTGGACCAGGTCGTCGGCGATGGCGACAGGATCGAACTTGAAAAAGACATTACCTTAAAGGTGATTTACACCCCCGGGCATTCCGCCGGGTCGGTTTCATATCTTTTTGAAAATGAAGGCGTTCTCATCAGCGGCGACTGCGTCCTGCTGCCGGGACAGCTCCCGATTTATGACAATGTAAAAGAGGGGGCGGCCTCCGTCGCAAAGCTGCGGCGAATTCCGAATGTCAGGGTGCTTCTGTCGGCCTGGGATGAACCCCGCGAAGGCGCGGCCGTGGGGGAAAAGATGGACCAGAGCAGCACCTATCTTGAAAAGATTTACCAGACGATTCATGCGATCAGGGATGTCCGCAACCTTGACCGGGTGGAACTGTGCAAACGGATGGTTGCCGTCCTGGGGCTGCCTGCGGACGCGGTCAATCCGCTGGTGATCCGGTCCCTGCATTTAAACGCCCAGGCAGCCGGATGACAGCCGGGCGGCGGGATCAGTCCGCCGGGAAGCCCGGATCGTAGGCCGGCCCGGCCATGGTGCCGTCGGCCGCTTTGCCGATGATGCCGTGGGACAGGTCCTTGCAGGTGAAAAAAACGACGTCCTCGCGGGGCAGCGCCACCATGGCATGCATAACATCGGCCGGCAGATAGATCAGGGCGCCGGGGGAGGCGATGCTCTCCGGCTGGTTGTCGACCGAAACCCGCGCTTCGCCCTTGATAATATAAATCCACTGCTCGTTCGGATGCGAATGCGGTCGCGCGCCGGTGCCGCGTTTGAGGGTGATCAGACCCACCTGGATGCGTTCCCCTTCCACCACAGGTCCGTTGGCGGATGAATATCCTGTTCCGGCGTCCATGCGGTCCAGTTGCCTAAAATCAAAAATATAGCGGCCGTCGCCGGCTTTTACAGCCCCCTTGTTCTTTGTTTCGGCCGTGCCCATAATGCCTCCTCACTGGAGCCCTTGGCCCCTTGAATCCTGTTATGTTTTAATCTTAAAAAGCCGCTTCGTATTGGTAAAAAGAATTTTATTGCGATCTTCCTGCGAAAAACGCGACAGGCCCGGAATCCTGGAGGCCTTCATCAGGTACCCCATATCAAAGGGGTAGTCGGTTCCGAAGAGGATGCGGTTCAGACCCAGCGTTTTTACGGCAAACTCAAAAGCAGCGGCATTATGCGTGATGGTGTCGTAGTAAAACTTTTTAATGTAGGTTTCCGGCGCTTTAACCCTGTTGGCCTTGGGTTCGGGCCTGACATGGTAGCCGTGCTGCCAGCGCCCCCGCACCCAGGGGGTAAACCCGCCGGTGTGCGACAGCAGGAACTTGATTTTGGGAAAGCGGTCGAATACGCCGCCGAAGATCAGCGCGGCGGCGGCAATCGTGGTATCGAGGGGATTGCCGATGAGGTTGCGCAGGTAATAGTCCTTGAGCCGATCGTTGGCGCCCATGACATCCATAGGGTGGATCGAAATCGGCACGTCCAGCTCGGTCGCCTTGCGCCAGACTGCGTCCAGAGAGCGGTCGTCGAGATTCATGCCGGCGACGTTTGAACCGATCTGAACGCCCAAGTGTCCGGCTTTAACGGCGCGCACCAGCTCGGTTGCCGCCGCTTTCGGCGCCTGCAGGGGAATTTGCGCCATACAGCGAAATTGCCGGGGATAATGGCGGGTGAGTTCGAGCAGGGCGTCATTCAGAGATGCGGACAGTTCGATGTTCAAGCCGGCATCCAGGCTGTAATGCATCATGGGGGGAACCACCGAAAGGATCTGAATATCCACGCCCTGCTTTTTCATATCCTTCAGACGCAGCTCCACGTCGTAGGTTTGCGCGGGAAGGGGGTTTTTATGAACCCGGTCCTGGCCGAGGATCGTGCTCTTGACAACCAGAAGTTCCCAGGATTTTCCTTGTTCAATGGTAACGGCGTGGCCGAACCGTTTTTTTCTGACATCTTCAATAAAGCTTTCCGGTGCAACGTGGGCGTGAGGGTCGATGACCATTGGCAGGCTCCTTATTTTTTCAAAAAAGTTTAAACGATTACTATTTGTGCAACTTCAGGATTGATATAGAAATGAGATCCTGTTGTCAATGCGCAAAATGGCCGGCCAACCGGCGTCCGGCACTTTATGACCGAGGAAAAATCCTTGAAAAGCCATCCTGAAAAGCATATAGTCCAATTCCCCGAATAACCGGATGACCGACTTTTTATGTGGAGCGAACAAGCATGAACAGGCTTAAAGCGTTTGCATATTTCGAACCCGCCGCCCTGAAAGAAGCAGTGGAAATTTTAACCCGAAATAACGGCGGGGCCTTTCTCCTGGCAGGGGGAACCGACCTCCTGGTGCGGATGAAGCGGGGGGTAATCCGTCCGGCCGTGCTGGTTAATCTCAAGCGCATCAGGGACCTCAATGGAATTCAAGGGGATCAGGAAAGCGGTACGCGCATCGGTGCGCTGACCCCGATCGCGGATATCGAGAACGCAGCGGTGGTGCATCAAAACCACCCGGTCCTGGCCCAGGCGGCCGGTGTGCTGGGCGCGCCGCCGCTCAGAAACCTGGCCACCCTCGGGGGAAATATCGGCCGGGCTTCGCCGGCTTCGGACATGGCGCCGTCTCTGATGGTCCTTCAGGCACGCGTCGCCGTTGCCGGGACCTCCGGGCAAAGAGAAGTGGAAATCGACGGGATTTTTAAAGGCCCGGGGTCAACGATCCTTGCAGCCGGCGAAATCATGACCGCCTTTATCATTCCTGCCATGACGCCTCATACCGGCGCCGCCTATCTGAAGATGGGCCGCCGCAGCGGCGGCGGGGACTGCGCCCTGGCGGGGGTTGCCGCTTTGCTGACCCTGGAATCGGGCGAGGTCGGGAAGGTCCGGATCGCCCTGTCTTCGGTGGGACCCACCACCCTGCGGGCCAGAAAAGCGGAAGCGGTCCTCCTGTCGGGGGCGCTTACTGATGAACGGATGCAGCAGGCGGCCCGGGCGGCCGCGGATGAGGCCACGCCCATTACCGATATGCGCTGCAGCGCATCCTATCGCAAAGAGATCATTAAGGTTCTGACATACCGGGCGCTTCAAGAAGCTGCCCGGAAAGCCCGGGGAGGGATGACAACGTGAAAATAACCGTCGATATCATTGTAAACGGGGAGCTCTGCCGTGAGGAGGTCGAAGTGCAGACGACCCTGCTGGAGTTTCTGCGCGGAACCCTTCACCTGACGGGAACCAAGGAGGGGTGCGGCCTGGGGGATTGCGGCACCTGCATCGTTCTGCTGGACGGCAAACCGGTCAACTCCTGCCTGGTTCTGGCGGCGGATGCCCATGGTCGCGAGGTAACCACCATCGAGGGTCTGGCCGAGGACGGCCGGCTTCATCCCGTGCAGCAAAGCTTTATCGACAACGGCGCAGTCCAGTGCGGATTCTGCACCCCTGCCATGATCCTGACGGCCAAGGCGCTCCTCGAAAACAAGCCGGACCCCGGCGAGGGGGAGATCAAACAGGCCCTGGGCGGCATTCTCTGCCGCTGCGGTTCTTACCGGAAAATCCTGAAATCGGTTCAGGCGGCCGCTAAGGAGGCGCGTTGAAATGTTGCAAAACGGTTCTCCCTATGTTGGCAAGCGGGTCCTGCGGGTGGATGCCCCCGCCAAGGTAACCGGAAATGCCGTTTACGGGGTCGACATCGAACTTCCCGGCATGCTCCATGGCGCTGCCCTCAGAAGCCCCCACCCCCATGCGAAGATCATCGCAATGGATACTTCGGCTGCGCTGAAAGCGCCGGGGGTCCGGGCGGTCGTGACCGGAAGGGATTTTCCTTATCTTTTCGGCGATATGGTCAGGGATCAGCCGTTTCTGGCCATCGACCGGGTGCGCTTTGTGGGGGACCCGGTGGCGGCGGTGGCGGCTGAAACCGAGGCTCAGGCCCTGGAAGCGCTGGAAAAAATCCGGGTGCAATACGAGGAACTGCCGGCGGTTTTTGACCCGCGTGAAGCCATGGCCGAGGGTGCGCCGCTGGTTCATCCGGACTTTGACACGTATCACCGCAACATTCCCGCCAGCATGGTTCCCGGAACGAATATCTGCGTTACCCGCAAATTCAGCCTCGGGGATGTGGAGAAGGGGTTTGCCGAAGCGGACGAGATTTTCAGCGATACGTTTTCAGCCCAGGCCCTGTCCCATGCGGCCATGGAACCGCATGCCGCCGTTGCCCGCTACACCCCCCTGGACGGATGCTACACGGTCTGGTCCGCCAGCGACCGGCCCCAGCGCCTGCATAAGGAACTGGCGGATGCCCTGGGGCTTGAGCATACCCGGGTCCGTTTTATCGTTCCCTATGTGGGCGGCTCATACGGCGGCAAGAATACGCTGCGGGCGGAAGCCGTCGCCGTGGCTCTGTCCCGCTTCACCCATGGCCGTCCGGTCAAGGTGGTGTTCTCCCGGGCGGAGTCTCTGACCGCCACCCAGACCCGCCTGGCGGCATATATGCAGCTGACCACCGGCGTTAAAAAGGACGGCCTTTTCACCGCCCGCCGGGCCGAGATCGTCTGGGACAACGGGGCGTATATGTCCAACGCGCCGGGAGTCGCCAACCGGGGCGTCCTGACCATCCTGGGTCCCTACCGCATTCCCAACCTGGACCTGGTATCCCGGCTCGTTTACACCAATCAGGAGACAACCGGTTCTTACCGGGGATTCGGCACCACTCAGGTAACCTGGGCCTGCGAGGTGCAGATGGACATCATGGCCGCGAAACTGGGAATCGACCCCCTGGCGATCCGGCTGATGAACGCTTATGTGGAGGGCGACGCCTACATCAACGGCCAGATCATGCGGGACGTCCGGGCAAGGGAAACCATTGCAGCCGCCGGTCGTGAAATCAAGCTTGAAACAGGCAGCCCGAACCCTTCCCCGACACGACGCCGGGGCAAGGGGATCGCGACGATGCTCAAGAGCACGGCGACCCCCACCGACTCGTTTTGCACCCTCAAAGTGGATGTGGACGGGAAGGTAACCGTATTCAGCAGTTCATCGGAAATCGGCGCCGGCGAAAAGACGGTGATGGCCCAGATTGCGGCCGACGCCGTCGGCGTTCCCCTTGCGGCCGTTTCCGTTCCCAATCCGGATACCGCCATTACCCCCTACGACCACGGGGTTTCCTCAAGCCGGACGACCTTTCATATGGGAAACTGCATTCACCGGGCCGGGCGGGACATGCAGAGAAGGCTCCTTGAGTTTGCCTCCGGGGTTTTAGCGGCCGATCCTTCCCGCCTGACCCTTTCTGATGGATACATCCTTGAAGCGGGCGGCGGCCGGCGCATGACCCTGAAGGATCTCCTTGCTAAAAAGTTTAACGGCAAGAGCGGGGCCATGTTCAGCGAGGGGCACTTTACGCCGGCCGGCAACCCGGTTTTGGAAGCCCGTGAGGGCTTAAAGGGAATCAGCAGCATATTCTGGATGTTCGCCACCCATGCTGTTGAAGTTGAAGTCGATACCGAGACCGGGGTCGTGCAGGTCCTTAAGGTCGCAGCCGCCCACGATATCGGCCGGGCCATTAATCCGACGGGGTGCGAGCAGCAGATCGAAGGATCGGTTATCCTGGGGATCTCCAACACGCTCTTTGAGGAATTTAAAACGGAGCGCGGGCGAATTTTAAACGACACCTTTTCGGATTACAAACTGGCCACCATGGAAGACGTGCCCGGGATCGTCTCCATCCTCGTGGAAGCCGGTCCGGACCGGGAGGCCCTTGCGGCGGCCAAGGGGATCGGCGAACCGGCCGCGGCCGCCACCGCGCCGGCCATTGCCAATGCCGTCTACAACGCCGTGGGGATTCGCATCCGGGACCTGCCGATTACCCCGGATAAGGTCCTGGCGGCATTGCAGCAGAAAGACAATCAGAAGGGACACTGAAGGGGGAAACGGGTTCAGGGGTTCAGGGGTTCAGGGGTTCAGGGTTCAAGGGGTCGGATTCCTTTTGAACTTTCCAGTATCCCGGCTTCCCAGCCTCCCAACTTATTTTTCATTTCACTTGAGCATTGGCTTTTTCTCCCGTCCGGGCCGATTCGATTGCCGCGCGTATCAGCGCCAGAGCCGCCAGGGCGCTTTCTCCGTCCGTTTCAGGCCGCGAGCCGGTGCGGATGCAGCCGGCAAACTCATCGATTTCCTCCAGGATGGGATTTCCCGGAGTCAGCGGGATATTTTCCGCACCGGTTTTTCCTTTTTGATAGATCTGCAGGGAAGTGTCCGCATCGATCATCTGCCAGCGGAGCAGGTACTGCTCAAAGGGGAGTTCCTGCAGCGTGACGGTGCACTGCAGGTTGGCCTCGGTTCCGTAAACATACACCCAGAGGGCTTTGGGGGATGCATAGTTGGAGCCCAGGTATCCCAGGCCGCCGGATTGAAACCGCAGGATGGTGGCGGTGACGTCTTCCACCGGCGCCGCAATATAGAGCTTGGAAAAAAAAGACAGCACGTCCGTGACGGGCCCGAAAAGATAATTAAACAGGTCGGCATGGTGAATTCCCAAAGTCATGAGCGCACCGGCCGGGCAGCCGTCGTCGCCCCCGCTCCAGCGGAATGAGTCCGGCGTCAGCGCAAACCCCAGATTCTGGGAGAAGTTGGCGTCCACCTGGATGAAATTCCCGATGGCGCCCGCCTGCAGCAGTTCCCTGAGTTTGCGGAAACCCGCCAGGCGGCGCAGATGCTGGCCCACCATCAGGACGACCTTGGCGTCGCGGCAGGCCGCAATCATGCGTTTGCCGTCGGTAAGGGTGTTGGCGATGGGCTTGTCCACAAAGACATGCTTGCCGAAGCGGGCGGCCAGCAGGGCCTGTTCGGCATGCAGGGCGTTGGGAGTGGTCAGGTGGACCCCGTCGAGATCGTCCCGTTTAAGGAGGGCTTCGTAGCTGCTTTCCCGGGCGCAGCCGAACTTTCTGCCGAAGGCTTCGCATTTATCGGCAACCGGATCAAAGCAGGCGACCAGTTCCACTTTTTCACTTTTCAGCATGGCGGCGCCGATGGCAACGGACCATGCACCGGTGCCGATGATGGCCAGCCGGACTTTTCGAGGCGCCATTATTTCACCTCGACAAAGTCGGCGCCCACCGGGGGGCGGGTGAAAAATTCAAGATAACGCAGATCCTGTTCCGAGCGGTTGATGATGGCATGTTTTTCGCCGGCCGGGATGAAGAGGATATCCCCGGCTTTGACAGCGAACTCTTTCCCCTCGATGACTTCAACCCCCTCTCCGCTGATGATGATCAGAACGGATTCACGGATTTTATGATAATGATACGGCACCTGACTGCCGGGTACCAGCAGGCCGAACATGCCGCCCATATCCTTGGCGCCGTCGGCGGCCTTTAATATTTCAGGCCGGTGGGCCTCTCCCGGCGTCGGGTTGATAAACCGGATATATTCTTCAGTACGGAATATTTTCATGATCGATCTCCTAAATATTGAATAGGGTCATTGACTTGACTGCATGACCCCTCGAATTCTTTTAAATTAATAACGATCCGGCACAGAAGCAAAAGAGCGTTCATACGGAAGGTCGGATTATTTCCGTAGGGCGAAGCCTCCGGACTATATCATTCCGGCGGCCCTGGCCGCGGCCCGGATGCTTTCCCTGTCCTTTTCTTTCAACGGCAGCAGGGGCCTGCGCGGATCGCCGCCGTGAAAACCGCCGAGTTCCATGGCATACTTGACGCCGGCCACGCCGAAACTGCCGGAGACCGACTGATTGAGGACGTAGAGGGTATTATGCAGTTTAAGCGCCCCGGCCGCATCGCCGGCGAGGTAGCGCTCATACAGTTCGCATGACGAGGACGGAAATGCATTGGCCAGGGAGACGACCCCGCCGGTGGCTCCCAGCATCATGGAGGGGAGCAGGGTGCTGACCGTGCCGGCCAGCACGTTGAAGTCGGCCCCCTGGGCGGCCAGCAGATAGCTGCTCATGTTGCCGGTGGAAGAGTCCTTCATGCCGGCAATATTGGGATGGGCGGCAAGAGCCTTGATGACCTTGGGCGAAACCGTCACCCCTGTAAAGCCCGGTGCGTTGTAGATGATGACGGGAACCGTGAGGGCCTCGGCCGTTTCGGTATACATGGCGATGAGGGCCTCATCGGTCATGTGCTTCTTGAAATAGGAAGGGGATACCACGGACACGCAGTCCACCCCCATCGCGGCGACCTTTTTGCTGAAGGCGATGGTCTGCCGGGTGGATTCATAGCCGGTTCCGGCCATGACCATCTGGTGCTGGCCGCGTTCGGCCAGGACCACTTCGAGAAGATCGATTTTTTCGCTTTCGGTCAGGCTTTTGTTCTCCCCGTTGCTGCCGAGCACAAAGATGCCGGCCAGCGGGGTTTCTTTATATTTCCGAATATTCGTGCGGAACTGTTCCAGTGAAACGTCTTCATTGACAAACGGGGTGGTGATGGGGGCAAAAATGCCCGCAAGTTTGATTTTCATTGTTACCTCCAACTTTATTGTTTGTTACAATATAAAATACCTAATTCTCAGAGCCGGGTCAGGTTAACCGGATATACTTTAAAAACGGAATTCCAATTACCGGCTTGTTCTCTTCCCAGGCCCCGGGTTACAGAGCCTATTAATTGGTGCTATCGTCGCATCAACTGCGACCAGCGCCTGTTTTTCAGAACGTTGCGGTCGGCTATATTCAGGGGCTCCTTGCCCTGGAAGACAGCGACGACGCATTCGGCCGCTTCGGTCGCCATCCGGATGACGCATTCACGGGTCAGTGCGGCCGTATGCGGGGTCAGGATGACGTTCTCAAGCGCCAGCAGCCGGTTGTCGGCCGACGGCGGTTCCTGCTCCAGGACATCCAGACCGGCGCCGCCGATTTCTTTCTGTTCCAGGGCCTTTACCAGCGCGGCCTCATCGACGACCGCGCCGCGGGAGGTGTTGATCAGCAGGGCCTCGGGTTTCATCAGGGCGAATTCTTTTTCCCCGACCGCGTGGCGGGTCTTTTCCGTCAGGGGGATATGGACGGAAATGATGTCCGACTGCCTGAGCAGGGATTCAAGCCCGACAAATGCAACTCCGTCCGCGGCGGCACCCTTGAGCGCATCCGGCAGATAGGGATCGTAAGCCAGCACCTTCATCCCGAAAATCTGGCGGCAGGCCTGCCCCAGGGTCGAACCGATCCGGCCGAAGCCCATCAGCCCCAGGGTCTGACCGCGCAGGTCGCGGGGCAGGTTTTGATATCGGATCGAAAACCGGCCGGAGCGGACCGACCGGTCCATCAGGGAAAGTTGTTTGGATAAGGCCAGGATGAGGGCCAGGGCATGCTCCACCACGCTGATGGTGTTGACCCCGACGTTGGAAGTGACAATTACCCCTTTTTCGGTTGCCGCCGCAACATCGACATTGTCGACGCCCCCGCCGGTACGGGCGATGATCTGCAGCTTTTCAGCCCGGGATATCAGCTCCCGCGTGATTTTAATGCCGGTGCGAAGCACGATTGCGTGGATATCCGGCAGCAGGGGGATGACGGTTTCAGGTTTCGGGTCGGCGGCCGCAACCATTTCACAGCCGGCCTCTTCCAGCAGGGCGACGGCTTCAGCTTCTATCGGCTGCGGCAGCAAGACACGTTTCGCGGTATTCAAAGTTCTTCTCCTTTCGCTTTCTCCAGACTCAGCGGCTCTTTATTTATTCTTCCAAAATTCTATTTCAATCCGTAAACAGTAACCTGCAACTTGAAAAAGGGATGAACCGCAAGACGCCAAGGACGCCAAGCTTTTGGCCGTATCGGGTAGCCGGCCGAAAAGCATGGCCGGCATACGATCCGGCCAAAGATGCCCATTTATCATTCCGAGAACAGCGCCGAAAGCTCTGTTTCAAAGCGGCAACCATTTGCGGGATCGCAGCCTGGCAAATCCGTTTCTTGTGCGCAGCCAGGACCCGTGGCCGCAAATTTAATATTTCTCCCGCGGAGCCGCTGAGACGCGGAGAATATCGGTCGTTCTCTGCGTCGCTGCGCCTCTGCGCGAAAACGTTCGTCCATTCGCATTCCGCAACCTGAAACCTGAAACCTCTCGGCGGCGGTCACCCGCAATGCCTTCAAAAAACCTTCTTGCGGCGCCACTTTTTGGGACGTTCGCTTGGGAACTTCAGCCCGCTGGCGTCAACGCCCAGATCGACAAACAGCCTGGCCAGCCCGATGGCGCTGCTGTAGCCTTCCAGTACCGGGATTTCCCAGCCCAAATCGCCGAGGCGTTTCTGCAGAAACGCCTGCAGCCAGAAAACATCGGAGCAGCCGAAGGTAATGACCTCGGCGCCGTCCTCCTCGATGGCGGCCACGGCTTCCCTTAGCGCCCGTTCCACCGCTTCGGAGGGTTCTCCGGCCAAAGCCTTGTCGCGTTCCCGGTCGATGGTGTTTTCATCCTCATAGCCTGCCCGGCCGTGATAGAAGTTGATGTTGCGGATGGAAGCGCAGCGGTCGCTAAAGCGATGCCGGACCACCAGGTCGTAATAAAACATGTTGTGCACTTCGGTAAAATCGATGACGCTGAACTTGTTGCCCAGCATGCATGCGATGTGCATCTGGGAAAACGCGCAGGACGTTACCGGTATGCCGAAGGGCCGGGCGATTTCACGGGATTCCATGAATCCGGGTTCGCCGCCGCCCAGCAGGATAATGGCATTGTACTTGCCGCTTTCACAGGCTGCGCGCACGATGGGGAGGCGGGCCGCGGCCACGTGGCAGAATTCTTCGCGGGTTTCAACCGCCCAGTCTCCGTAGGGCGCCGCCGGGCCGGGGTGAATATCCCATTCGACGTCTTCCAGCAACGGCCGGATATTGAGATAGTCCATGCGCAGCAGCTTTTCATTGGACAGGCCGGGCGTGTGAAACGTGTCGGCCTGCCGGGCCCCCTTGGGGAGCTGAAACGGCTGGATGAATAAAAACCGGTATTTCTTTTTCTCTTCCGACATGATGTTAGTCCTCCGTAGCCATCCATCCGGAACGGATGCGGCCTGCCGCGGCGGATTTTCTCCGCAAAGGCCGGGTAAACCCTATCGTTGCAACATCAGGGTAAATTCAGCGAAGATAGCGCCCGCCGGATATATCGATGGTCTGGCCGGTGATATAACCGGATTCGGCGGAAGCCAGAAAAACCACGACCGCGGCGACTTCCTGCATGGTTCCCAAGCGGCCGAGGGGAATGGCGGACAGGACCTTTTCCTGAGCATCTCCGCCTTTCGCATCCCAGAGGGCCTGAATGCGCTCGCCGGTGAGTGTAACCGTGGGGGCCACGGCGTTGACGCGAATGTTGGATTTGCCCCAGTCAAAGGCAAGCTGCCGCGTCAGCCCCTCAATGCCGGCCTTGGAGGCCGTGTATTGAACGCCCGCCAGGGAAGCCCGCCAGTGCCCGGCCAGGGCCGACATGTTGATGATGGCGCCGCTGTGCTGCTGCGCCATGATGGGAATCACCGCCTGGCAGAAGAAAAATGCGCCCTTGAGATTCACATTGACGACCAGGTCCCAGTCTTTTTCCTCGATTTCCGCGAGCAGATGCGGCGTGCGCAGGGCGCCGCCGGCATTATTGACCAGGATATCGATCCGGCCCCAGGCGGCATGCACTTTTTGGACGAATTGGGTCACTTCGGCTTTATTGCGGACATCGATGGTTTCTCCGATGACCCGTTTGCCGCTGCGGTCGAGTTCTTTGCGGGCCGAGTCCACCGCGGCCTTGTCGATGTCGGCGACGGCCACCTTCGCCCCCTCCTGCAGCAGGGTTCTGGCGATGGTAAACCCCATCCCTCTGGCCGCGCCGGTAATTATTGCCGTCCGGTTTTTGAGCCGTTGCAACGTCATGGCATCTCCCTCTCTATTTTTGGTTGCGCCGCCATCATATCCAAAAAGGATTCCACGACAGGATCCATGAATTCCGGATCATTGATATGGGCGGGAATCTCCGCAACCGGAATGGTATTTTTCAGTTGATTTTTCAGGCCGTCGATAAATGCGCGGTTCCCCTCGGGTTCCCAGTGGGGAAGACCTTCCCGGTCCGGGTAGGAAAAACCCTTTAAGGGGATAAATACCCGGCAGGTTTCCTTGGCACGGTTCAATTTTGCGGCGACGATTTCAGCGACCCGGCTGAGTTCATCCGGGGTCAGCCGAACCAATGTCAGGTTCGGGTTATGGACGATCAGCTTGCGGGAACGGATCGCATCCGGCAGGCTCTTCAAAGGACCCATAACCATGTAGTTGATTCCCCCCGGCACGATAATCTGGGGAAGCCCCGCATCGGCGGCCGCTTCCAGGCGATCGGGCCGGATGGCCCCATGCAGACCGCCCATAAAGCGATCGGCGACTTCATGCAGGGAAAGATCCAGTACGGCCCGGAAAGCGCCGCTGCGGATCATTTCTTCCATGGCGATGCCGCCGGTGCCGTTTTGATGAAAGGTTACGATTTCAAATCCCTTGTCTTCCAGCTTCTTTTTGCAATACAGCGACCCCGGTGTGGTCGTCCCCATCATGGACATGGCCACCGGTATGCCGGAGGGCTCGATATCCCTGCCGCTGAATTGCGCCAGCATGCCGCAGACCGCCCCGGCTGCGTTTTTCAGGATGCGCCGGGTTAAAAAATTAAGCCCCTGGATGTCGGCGACCGAATGCATCAGGGCAACGTCGCTGGTGCCGACGAACGGACCGAAAGGGGTCTGGCCGGAGGCTACCGTGGAAACCATGAACTTGGGCACCCCCACGGGAAGCCCCCGCATCCCGGCCGTGGCGATGTCGGTGCCCTGGGCTCCGCCGATGCCGATAACCGCCCCGAAGCGACCCTGCTGATAAAGTTCCCGGGTGACAACGGAGACCCCGCTCATCATATTCAGGATGGCGGCGCCCTTGTCAGCGGCGGCCAGCGACGCTTCAATGGGGGTTCCGCCGCGGGCTGCAAGGGTGGCCCGATCTATATCCACCGCGGCGCCGGAAGGTTTAAGGATGCCGGCATCCATGGTCAGGACCGCGAACCCGAGCGCTTCGACCTGCGCTTTCAGGTAAAGGGCCTCAGCCCCCTTGGTGTCAAAAGTGGCTATAAGCAGAACGGTTTTGTTCATGTTGCTGTAAGTTGCATTCCTAAAATATATTCAGCAGGTTCTTTCCCCAATGATTCGGGAAAAGGGGGACAAGGGTTCGGCTGTTTGCTTTCATTTCACTTGAACCCTGGAACCCTCGGCCCCTTGAATCCTTTTGGGGATTACCCAACCTTCTGGAGGTGATCCGAATATCACAATTTGCCGCCGCCAAGTCAAGAGAATCTTGCCGCAGCCGATCAGGGCCAGGTTGATCATTTTGGATGCGTTCATTTCTGATTCAGCATTCAAAAGTTATGCCGTTGCGGTTACCGTGATGTATTCGGTGATGTCTTCGGCGATGTTGTAATTGGAATGCTCTTCCCCGCGCAGAACCAGCACCGCCTGGCCCGGCCGGAGGGGCCGCTCCCCCTCTTTTGAAACAAACATCATGGCGCCTTTGAGCACGATAAAAAGCTGCTCGCCGGCTGCATGAACGTGCGGGTCGCACCGGCCGGTTTTTTCCATGCGGGTGTAAGAGACCTTAAAGGCTTTAACGCCCAGGGATTCATCTGCAAGCGCCCGGCCGAGCAGATCGTAATGCTGCGGGGGAACACGTCCCGGAAGTTCATCAATATTCATAAATTTCATACACTACCTCCATAAAAAAGTGACGAGTGAAGAGTAAAGAGTGACAAGAAACCCGCAACGCGCAACTCGCACACCATCTATTATTTTCCCCGGCAACCCGGAAAGCCCCAGTGTAGTTAACCGGGTTAATATTTAATTTGCCGAAATATATTTTATAAGATATAAAATAAAGATTTGTCAAAACTATTTCGAGACGGTTAATATGTTCCTTCCAGGAGGTTGAAATGGTTGAATCCCGACTGCTGCCGGAAGGTTCCGTTCGCTTTCCGGCTGAACGCATCCATGAATTTATCTGCAAGGTCATCCGCAATGCCGGCCTGCTGCCAAACCATGCCGTAATCATAGCCGATGTTCTCGTTAGTGCCGACCTGCGGGGAATCCGCAGTCACGGGATTGCACGCCTGCCCAAATTCCTGAGCCTCATCGAAACGGGCGCTATCCGGAAAAATCCGCAAATGCGCTTTCAGGCCGGAAGCCATACTACCGGCCGCTTTGATGCCGACAACGGCTCCGGCATCGTTGCTTCCGACCGGGCGATGGATAGAGCCCTTTGCATGGCCGCTGAACACGGTTCCGGTTTTGTTGCCGTCTGCAACACCAGTCATTTCGGTTATCCCGGCTATTACGTTCATAAAGCCATGGCAAAAGGGTTTATCGGGATCTGCATGAGCAACGGCGAACGAATTGTTACGCCGACCTTTGCAATCGAGCCCTTTATGGGTTCCAACCCCCTGAGCGTCGGAATTCCGGGAAACTCCGACACCCATGGGTTTTATCTGGATATGGCGACGGCCGCCGTTGCGCGCGGCAAGATCGAAACCGCTCTCAAGGAAGGCAAACCCCTTCCGCCAGGATGGGTTCCGGAAGCCTACGGTATGCCGCGCCTGGACGACAAGGGGATTCTGATGTTCGACGTTCCGCTGCTCCCTCTGGGCGGCGAAAGCCCTGAAACCGGGAGTCACAAAGGGTATGCGCTCTCGCTGATGGTGGAGCTGTTGTGCAGCATCCTGTCCGGCCAGGTCAACCCCTCCACCGGTCATTTTCTGGGCGCCATCAAAATGGCCGCTTTCCACGACCCGGCGCTTATCCATCGTCATATGGAACAGATCTTCAGCGAGATTCGGATGCTGAAAAAAGCTCCCGGGCAAGAACGCATCTTTATTCCCGGAGAACTGGAAGCGGCCGCAGAAGCGGAAAACCGACGTCTGGGGATACCCCTCTCGCCGGCCGTCCTGAAACAGATCCGCCGCATGAACAGGGAAATGAACCTGGGGTTCGAATTTTCGAGATAAAACCAGATGCTCGATTTCATTCTGCCGCCCATGTGAATTCAGCAGGTGGACTTTTGCATGAACCTGCAGAACGCCATCTTAAAGGCCAGTAGGGAAATGGAAGTTTACTGGCGGAAGCTGTGCATTGACGGGGACGCCGGTGTCATCGAACGGTTCAAAGCCAGAGGGTTCAAAAGCTTCTCTCAGAAACAGGGTCAAATCATCACCTTCTCTCTGATTTTTCCGGCCGTCGTCTGCATTTTGGCCTGCCAGTAAGCCCATACGATCGAGAGCACGGTACACCCGAGGAACAGGCCCGAGATCGGCTTTGTCAGGAACAGCCAGAGGTTGCTGTCGGTTCCGACGGCGATGCGGTAATTCGTTTCAGCAATCGGCGCCAGGATGAGGCCGAGTATCAACGGAGCCAGGGGAATTCCCCCCTTCACCATGCCATAGGCCATCAGGCCGGTGATGGCAACGAGATACATCTCGAACAGAATGGAATTTACCGAATAAGCGCCCATGACGCAGAAGACGAAAATGACCGGAATCGTGATGGCATTCGACACATTCAACAGTTTAGTGGCGAACCGGATGAAGAAGATTTGAATGATAAGAACGGAAAGATTTGCGAAAAGCAGCGTCGTAAAAAGGCCGTAGGCCAAATCCTGCTGCGATGTCATGAAGAGCGGTCCCGGCTGAATGCCGTGCATGAGCAGGGCCCCCATCATAATCGCCGCGATCATGTTGCCGGGGATGCCGAGGGTGACGGTTGGAATGAGGCTCCCACCGGCCACGCTGCTGTTGGCGGCTTCCGAGGCGATGATTCCCTCTGCGATGCCGGTGCCGAAGCGCTCGGGATTTTTTGAAAATTTCCTGATCTGATCGTAGGCGAAGATATTTGAAATCGCCGAGCCTGCTCCCGGCAGTGCACCAAAAAAGGTACCGATTGCGGAAGCGGCGAGAATTTCCTTCCATTTCGTTACGGTAATGATCATCGTTTTGAAAAGGGGCATCGGCCCGGGCGCCGTTACCGCCTGGACCCTGTCCTGCTTGAATGCATCCGTGTTTTCGGTATCGAGCATCAACTGGGAGAGGGCGTACATCCCGATCATCGTCGAAACAAAAGGGACGCCGCTGATCAGGATGCCCAGGCCGAAGGTGAGCCGGGGGTTGTTGAAAATCGGATCGGCGCCGACACACCCGAGGACCATTCCGAACACCCCGGAGATCAATCCCTTTACGATGGTCTTTCCTCCCAGGGACGCGATGATGGTCATGCCGAACATGATAATCGAAAATATTTCCCAGGGGCCGAACTGCAAGACGTACGGTGCAAAGAAGGGGGCCGCGATCATAAGTGACAGGCAGCCGATTACTCCACCCCAAAAGCTCGCCCAGAGACCGATTCCGAGCGCCATGCCGCCTTCCCCTTTGCGGTGCATCGGAAATCCGTCCCAAACCGTGGCCACGGCGCTCGGCTCCCCCGGAATGCCGAGGAGAATCGATGTCACCAGCCCGCCCGACATCCCGCCGATGTAAACCCCGCACATGGTCGCGAGTCCCTGAATCGGAGTCATTCCGAATGTAAACGGAAGCGTGATGACAATGGCCGTATGGACCGAAATCCCGGGAACAACTCCGATCAATATACCGAAAAACGAACCGATAAAAACAAATAACAGAACCGTGGGATCAGTGAGTACCTGAAAGCTGTGTGCGATCGCCTGAAGATAAAACTCCACCGCACCCTCCCGAGAAATTTAATAGAATATGCCGGTCGGCATATAGACTTGAAGCGAAAACTGGAATACGTAATACATAAAAAGGACTGTTCCGGCGGTCGCTCCGGCAACTTTAAGAAAATTTTTAAAGGAAAGGCCGCCGAGAAGCATTCCCAAAGCGATGAAAAAAACGACCGTCATCGTGTAAAACCCGATGACGGGAATCAGGAAAATGTATCCGGAAACGAAGAGGAACATCAGGAAAGGTACCTGATAGCGTTGCTTGAGCTTGCCCCAGTCGATCTGTTCCGGTTCTCTTGCCGGGTCTTTGCGTGCCTTCAACATGGCGGCCGCCGCGTTTATCAGCTGCAGAACTCCGAGAATCCCCAGAAGTCCGACCATCAGGTAGGGGAAAAAAGATGCGCTGACCTGGTCCTCCATAATAAAGCCCTGCTTCATATTGACCAGGTCGATAATGCAGGCAACGGCGACTGCGATCGTCACAAGACCGATGACAAGGTCCCTTTTCATGGCGCTTACCTTTAATGCGTATTGCATGGGGACGACCGGCGCCCCTCTGCCATTCTTTGAGGGGTGCCGGTTTCACCCTATTTCTGATAGGCTTCCTTGGCGTAGGCTTCAAGTTCGCCGGCAAATTTTTTGAACCAACTCTTCAAATCCGCCGCATTCATAAAATCAATATCGAAGCCGAGGTCTTCGAGTTTTTTGACGGTCGCCGGATCCTTCAGGGCTTTCGCGTAGGCAGCATTGATGATCTTGACCTTGTCGGCGGGAATCCCCTTCGGACCGGTCAAGCCGACCCGGAATTCATAAACGACATCGATGCCCTGCTCCTTGAAAGTCGGAAGGTCCGGGTGAGATTTGATCCGCTGGGCGTAGCTGACACCGAGAAGCTTGAACTTTCCGGCCTTGACATATTCATCCACCGAAGACGGATAACCGAGCAGGCCGTCGATGTTGCCGGCCAGCAGAGCGGCCTGGCGCTGGACGTCCCCGCCGGGCACGGCTACGAATTTGAACTTGGCCCCGGTCTGTTTCTCGATATTGAGAGGGATGAAATGGCTCTGGTTCCCCACCGACATGGCCCAACGCACCGTATCCGGTTTATCCTTCGCTTCTTTTATCAGTTCCTTCATGCTGTTCCAGGGAGCATCGCTTCTCACGATGGCGACCAGGGGCTGCTTGAAAAGGTTGCCGACCAGCTCGAACTCATCCATCTTGTAATCCGTCATGCCGCAATAGATCGGATACCAGGTGGAATCGGCAAAGGACAGGAGCGTATACCCGTCGGGCCTGGCATTCTTGACGACTTCGCGGGTTCCGGTCATACCGCTCGCCCCGGAGGTATTGACGAAAGCGATGGGGACCCCCAGGTGCTTTTTCGCCTCTTCCGCGGCGATCCGCTGGGGGATATCCTGGCTCGATCCGGCTCCCCAGGCGACGACGATCTTGATGGGGCGGTCCGGATATTTTTCAGCCGCGGCTCCACCTACGGGCAGCAGCAGGGCCGCACTCATTGCTATTGACAGTACAACAACTGAAATCCTTTTCATTCTGCACCTCCTGAAAATAAGTTTAAGTGAATGGCTTTTTCTTACTAAAGCGAGCCGTCCGTTTGGTTGCAAACAATACCGGGAAAGACGACACCTGTCAACCCGATTACATCCTGTTTAAGTACACCGTTTTTAGATAATTTTTCTGGTAATTCAAAAGAACTTCGGGTTATAAAATATCTGATCGAAGCCTTGCGTTTTAGGCAAAACAATGCTTTCCTGATTCAGGCGGATTTATACGATGACGAAATTAGTGACATACTCAACAGATGCAAAACGCTGCGCCAGACAGATCGTCACCGGTGCTTTCAATGAAATCCTATGCGGCAGTTTCCAAATGCCTTCGCTGCAAGAGGTGCAACGATCCATCGAAGGTTACATCGACTATACCTTTGACGAACATCAGGAAATGTCAAAAGTCGTTGCAAAACATCCCGGTTGGGCGGAAGAACGGGTCAAGGATGAAGTTTGCAAAAAGAAAATGAAACACGGTAAAGAGCACCGCAATAATCTTAAGCAGGCGGCTTCGGAAGCAATCGCCGAGATAGAAAATCTTATCAACAGTTTAAACGATGCGATCAAATCGTGGAAAATTAAGAACCTGGAATAAAATATTTCGCATCTGCTCTTTATGCAGGAGGGCTTAGCCTGAATTCGCTTTTGCACAATCGGGGATCCCCTATTTCCTCAATCAATCAACACTTTAAATGTCCGTAATAGCCGTGGAGAATACATGTTAAGACTACCAACCATACCTTCTAAAAAACATCCGTCAAGTCTGATGGTCCGGGCGTTTCTGGTTCTTTTGATTCCGACGTTATTCGCAGGTTGTTTCGCCAATTACGGCAGCTACCGTCTGAGCAGGGATGTTGCCGGAATATTTGAATCTCTCCAGTTGCCGGCCGAATATAAATACTACTATGCCGGTTCAGCCAAAAACCCGGATGCCCTGATGGGATTGCATCGCGATTACACCCTTAAAAATGACCATTGGATAGAAACCGATATGGATCGCAAGGCCCTGATGATATGGATTGATGAAATTAACCTGATCGGGTATTTAAGCCGTGCCGATGGTCGTTACATCTTGGACCCCCATGATAACATTATCGGCATTTACTATTCCAAGTGGGAAGGCGGCCCCGTCAAAATGGAATCGGGCAGGCAAGTCGTTATCCATCTGCCCGATACGCAATGGATTAAACGGTCGCAATGATCGGTGTAGCAGTATCGCTTCAAATCCGCATCCATCCCGCCGGTGCTATGGCCGGCCCCCGGTGCGCTGAATTTGCCCGCAACACCCCCTTCAGGCAAGGCGCAAACCGGTTGTAATTTGCCGAAGCTGGTGATCTATTGCCGAACCCGGGTTGCCCGCCATTCCATCAGGGATTTTACAACGGTGTTCCCCATCTGCACGGTTCCGACAAGGGTGTCTCCCTCGATGCGTCCCGTATAATCATGTCGCATCATTCGATCGGCCTCCTGTTTTTCTTTGCACGCTTTGGGGGGGGGCGCGTTCGCATAAATCGTCCCGTTCAGACGGGTTTTGGCGGATGGATCAGTCGCAGGTATCGGGAATCGGCTTGTTTTGCTCCCTTTCTCTGGCCTGCTCCGCTGCAATTACTTTGGCGACTGCCTGGCGGACTTCCATTAAAACCGTATGAAGCCGGGCGGCAGCGTTCTGGCCGCCGGTATGGCGGGACTGCTCGATAATTAATTCAACTATCTTGTCGATCATGACGGGTCCTGTTTTTATTTTTAATCGGTTTCAGCAAAAGGGCCTCTTCAAGGGAGCAGCCGGCCCCGATTTTTATTCTTTACAAAGTTCGAAAAACTGTCAAGAATGAAAATCATTTTCCGGCCATCTTCAGCCTGGAGGTAAAACATGCCGACTGCAAATGCCAATCATATCCGGATTGCGTATGAGATCTTCGGGGATTCATCATCTCCGGCGGTGTTATTGATTGCCGGTTTAGGCGCACAGTTGCCGTGCTGGAATACGGATTTCTGCGAGGCTTTGGCAGACCGCGGTTTTTATGTGATCCGATACGATAATAGAGATGTCGGGTTGTCAACCAAGATAGAAGGGTTGACGCTAAATGAGCTGATGAACAAAATCGGCGCCTTTTTTATGGGCCAGGAACCCCCGGTTCCTTATGGGATTGAAGATATGGCGGGCGATGGCGCGGGATTGTTGGATGCCTTGGGGATCGACACGGCCCATATCGCCGGGATGTCCATGGGCGGATTCATCGCTCAGGCACTGTGTTTAAGGCACCCTTCGTGCGCATTGAGTCTGACTTCGATATACAGCCACACCGGAAAAGGGCAGGCTTTCCGGCCGGCCGACAAGGTAATGGAAGCGCTGCTGGCTCCGGTACCCGAAGACCGTAACGGCTACATGGAATATATGACCAGGTTCTTTAAACTGATTTACGGAACCGGTTTGCCCTTTGATGAAGATTTCCACAGGAACCTGGCCGGTCGGTATTTTGATCGCTGTTTTTGTAAAGAAGGGATTGTGAGACAATATCTGGCTATTTTGTCACAGAAAGACAGAACTGCGGAACTGTCCGGTTTAAATATACCCGCTCTTGTCATTCATGGCGATGACGATCCCCTGGTGCCGCCGGCGGGCGGTAAGGCGACCGCCGCAGCGATCCCCGGTTCGGTGCTGAAGATCATACCGGGCATGGGGCATGTCCAACCGAATCTGAATGCGTACTGGTCGGATATCCTTGATGAAATGGTCGGCCACATGCGTCTGCGCAGGCCTGCCGGGAGCTGATGTCACGACAGTTTGTTGGTCGGATCCCCTTCGGCGACCATCTGAGCTAAAATCATTCTTTCATGGGGACGGGGCAAGCGGCCGGTCAGAAGACAGGCGCAGACTTTTTCGCCGGAGGGGTTGAAAAAAAAGGCCTCGGCCTCGGCTTTGCCGGATGTTTCAATTTTTGTGATCTTTATCGTACAGGTTATGGTTTCATCAAAATAAACCGGTTTAATGAACTTGAAATTCATGCCGGTAGCCAGCCAGCCTACCTGTCCGCCGAATTCGCATAGCATCGAACCGACCAGTAAACCATGACAAATCAGGCGATCAAACCCTTTTGAACGGCTCCATCTGTCGTCGTAATGAACCGGGTTATAGTCCCGGGTCATATCGCCGAATCGTTCGGTTTCCTCTTTTTTAAAGGTTCGTGAGAAGGTGAATGTGTCACCTGCTTTAAGACTCTCAATCGCTTTTTGGCGCATGGGATTCGGCATATCCGTATTCCATCCGGTTTTTCGGTTTCCATGAATTGAGCCTTTGGTCCGACGGGTCCCTACTCCGCGACTTTCAGCCTCCGGCCAAAACACAAAAGCCACAAACCCTTGGGATTGTGGCTAATCTGTTAAATCTGGTGCCGAAGGCGAGACTCGAACTCGCACAGCCATACAGCCACTAGACCCTGAACCTAGCGCGTCTACCAGTTCCGCCACTTCGGCAAGAAAAATAAAAATGGAAAAGAGTTTGATTTAATAATTGAAATTTTTTATATATTTTCATTTGAAATAATTGTCAAGCCCCTATTTGACAAAATTATTTTTACCCTAATATTAAGCGTGTAAAAATTTTTATAGAAACCGGGCAAATGGAACTTATTGAAGGTATTGAAAAGATTGTAGAACCGCTGCACAATGCGGTGGTCACCATCGGAAATTTTGACGGCGTTCATCTCGGTCACCAGGCCCTTTTCAACATGGTCATTGAAAAAGCCCGGCCAATCGATGGCCGGGCGGTAGCCATTACGTTTGAGCCCCACCCGGTTCGGGTTTTAAAACAAAACGGCCTGCCGCCCTTAATTACGGTGTATGAACGGAAAATAGAGCTCATCGCCCGGACGGGGATCGATGTGCTGATCTGTATTCAATTTACCCCTGAATTTGCGGCCCTGAGCCCCCGGGCGTTCGTCGTGGATCTCCTTGTCAAACGCATCGGCATGAAGGCGATCGTTATCGGTGAAGATTATGCCTTCGGCAAAAACAGGGAGGGAAATCTGGCTCTTCTACAGGAATACGGCCGCGAGTTTGATTTCAACGTATATACGGTGGGGGAGATCCGGACATCCGACGGCAGCGTTCAGCGGATCAGCAGCACCCGGATCCGGGATCTGGTGACGCAAGGGGATGTGGACAGCGCCCGAATTTTACTGGGGCGGAACTACCAGGTCCGGGGCGACGTAATTCCGGGTCGCAACCGGGGCGGGCGGCAGCTCGGATTCCCCACTGCGAACATCCGGATTCAGAATGAACTTTGCCCGAAGATTGGAAGCTATGCCGTAATGGTGGATTTGGAAAACACTTCCTGTCCGGGTGTAGCCAATATCGGCTACAGCCCCACGTTTGATGATCGCCAGTTTACTGTCGAAGTCCATCTGATCGGTTTCAGCGGTGATTTGTACGGGAAGCACCTGCGGGTAAATTTTGTTAAACGGCTGCGGGGTGAAAAACGGTTCGGGAGTCCGGCAGAGCTGTCGGCGCAGATTAAACGGGACGTTGCGGAAGCCCTTAAAATCATGGCGGCGCCGGGAAGCAGCGCAACGATTTAGGCGGAAAAGCGTAGAAATGGCGTTATGAAAAAGAAATTAACCCTTTCGCTTCTGCTGGGCGCCAGCATTTCAGCCGCCGCCTTGTATTTTGCTTTCAAGAATGTTCCGTTTAACGAGCTGATCGGTTATCTGGCTGCGATCGATTATATCTGGGTTGTGCCGACCGTGGCGGTGGCTTTATTCACATTTGTCCTGCGGGCAATCCGCTGGCGGATTATACTGGGTGGGAGTGCGGCCGGCATCGGCTTCTGGCAGGCGTTTCACCCCATGATGATCGGCTTTATGATCAATTGCGTCCTGCCGGGCAGGGCCGGCGAAGTGGCCCGTCCGATCATATTGTCCAAAAAGGACAAAATTCCTTTTTCCACCGGGCTTGCCACGGTGGCGGCGGAACGGGTATTTGACATCGGCCTGTTAATTGCTTTTTTTGCGGTGGTTCTGGCCAACGTCCGGATGGATTCGGACCTGATGATATCCTACGGCGAGTATCGGCTGAACCGGGATGTCCTGGAAATGATAGCCGGCGGCATGCTGAAATTGTCTCTGCTTTTAGTGGCCGGAATTGTCCTGCTCAGCATTGAAAAAGTCCGGCAATGGATCCGGACGGCCATCCTCAAAATTCCGTCGCTGCTGGTGGGCGCCGAACCGGTATTTCAGACCAGGGTGAGGGAAAGAGTCTGTTTTCCGTTGATCCGGGCCCTTGAAAATTTCGCGGCGGGATTCAGGCTCATCAAACATCCGCTTAAAATCGTTATGTGTCTCATGCTCTCTTTTCTGGTCTGGTATCTGACGGCGCTTTCGTACTATTTGCTGGCCAAGGGCTGCCCCGGCATCCACCTGACTTTTCTGGAGCTGTCGGCGGTGATGATTATCGTCTGCTTTTTCATTGCGCTGCCGTCGGTGCCGGGTTTCTGGGGGCTGTGGGAAGCCGGCGGGGTGTTTGCCCTTTCCATCTTCGGGGTGCCGGCAAAAGAAGCTGCCGGGATGACCCTGGTGATGCATGCCGTCTCGGTTTTTCCGGTGATCATCGTCGGGCTGATATCGGCCGTGATAACCGGTATTAATTTCTGGCGGATTACTTACGAAAAAGGGGTGCCGGGCGCAACGCCGCCGTCCATGCAACCATAGCGGGTTTATCATGAAGATGCTGGAAATACTAACCTATCCGAATCAGTTTTTGCAGCAGCCGGCCAAACCGGTTGAGAATATCGACGGAAAGATTCAGAAGTTTATTGATGACATGGCAGCGACGATGTATGCCGCTCCCGGGGTTGGACTGGCCTCCATTCAGGTTGGATTCGCGCGGAGCATTCTCGTCTATGATATCGCCCCCCCCCAGGAGGGCCGATCCCTTCAGGTCCTCATCAACCCCAGGATTATTTCCAGCCGGGGGGAGGTGGTCTCGGAAAATGAAGGCTGTCTGAGCGTACCGGAATACCGGGCTGATGTTAAACGCGCAACCGAGATTTTGGTTGAGGGGCTGGACCGGGAAGGCAACCCGATCCGGTTTGAGGCCCAGGGATTTCCGGCCATCGTCCTGCAGCATGAAATCGACCACCTGAACGGGACCCTGTTTATCGACCGCCTGAGTGCGCTTAAACGCGAACTTTACAAACGGCGCGTGTTGAAACAGTCAAAGCGGGAGTGATGCTGAATTGAAAGTCATTTTTATGGGCACACCGGAGTTCGCGGTGCCGGCTTTAAAAAAACTCCATCAGGACGGCCACGATATCGTCCTGACGATCACCCGGCCGGATCGTCCCCAGGGAAGGGGACGGCAGGTTTCAGCGACACCCGTTAAAAAAACCGCCATGGCGTTGAACCTCCCGCTTTCCCAGCCGGAATCGATCCGGACAGTTGAATTTATCGACCTGATCGAGGTGCTGCAGCCGGATGTGATGGTGGTGGTCGCATTCGGGAAAATTTTACCCAAGCGCCTTTTGTCGATTCCGCCGCTGGGCTGCATCAACATTCATGCGTCCCTTCTTCCCAAATACCGCGGACCGGCCCCGATTCAATGGGCCATCATCAATGCCGAAAAACAAACCGGGGTTACCACCATGTTTATGGATGAAGGCCTGGATACCGGTGATATCCTCCTGACTGAAAAAACGGACATTCTGCCGGAAGATACGGCAGACAGTCTGCATGACCGTTTGGCCGAAATGGGGGCGGCGCTTGTGGGCAAGACCCTGCGGGGGCTTCTGGCCGGCCGTGTTCAAGCGGTTCCCCAGAATTCCGGGGAGGCCAGCTACGCGCCGCTGCTCACGAAAAGCGACGGCCGGATCGATTGGACCCGACCTGCCCATGCCCTGGACGCGTTTATCCGGGGGATGTCGCCCTGGCCGGGGGCGTTTACATTCCGTGCCGGCAAACGGTTAAAGATTTTTCGGGCCGAACCGGTCCGGACGGATGCCCGGGAAGCCCCCGGAACCGTCCTCCAGGGGTTTTCAGGAGAACTCAGGGTCATGACCGGAAGCGGCGCCTTATCGATTCTGGAAATCCAGGGCGCCTCCGGGAAACGGCTGCCGATCAGGGAGTTTCTGCAGGGAAACAGCATCCCGCCCGGTTCCTGTTTCTCAGCCGCCTGCTAAACTTTATTATAGTATAGAAAACCTGATCCCAAGGACCGTCGAAGATCCCGCAGCGCGGGGGGCAGAGTTCAGTGGCTCTGCCATGTGAAGTGCAAAGACACTAAATTCGAAGCACGAAATCCGAAATTCGATATTCGGATTTAGAATTTTGCCAATGAATTTTGAGTCAATCATCCCCTCCGGGGAAAAACAAAGCCGGTCTCTCTGTGGCCGGTTATTCGATATACTACATGGCCGAAAAAGACGCCCGTCACGCCGCATGGCGCATTCTCAACCGGCTCGATCGCGGCAACAAAACCCTCGACCGCCTGCTGGATGACTTTTTCAAGGAAAGGGACATTCCGCCCCAAAGAGAGCGGGCTTTGTTTTATGCCCTGGTGTATGGCGTCCTGCGGTGGCGCGGCCGGCTGGATTGGATTATCAGCCATTATTCAAAAACGCCCCTTAACCGGATCGACCCTGAAATTTTAAATCTGCTGCGTCTGGGACTTTTCCAGATGACCGGTCTTGATAAGGTGCCGATTTCCGCTGCCGTCAACACGGCGGTGGAGATGGCAAAGTCGGTTGCGGCGCCCTGGGTGGTAAAATTTGTGAATGCAAATCTGCGCAGGATGGCCCGTGAACACCAAACCGTTCGGTTCCCAGACAGGGACAGCCGGCCCGTACAGTCCCTGGCCTCAATCCAATCGTTTCCGGAATGGCTGATTGCACGGTGGCTGCAGCGTTATGGACTGAATGAAACAGCGGCGCTTTGTGAAGCCGTTAACCGGATACCCCCCATTACCCTGCGGACCAATGCGTTGAAATCCGACCGGGATGGGTTGATCGAAGCCCTTTCTCATGACGCTGAGGAAATCCGGAAAACCGATTATGCCCCGGACGGGGTCTGCATGCGCCGCCCCTTAAAACCAATTGCGGAGATGGCGTCCTTTCAACAGGGCCGGTTTCAGGTACAGGATGAGGCCGCCCAACTGGTAGTCACCCTGGTGGACCCCCGGCCCGGAGAAAGAATCCTGGATGCCTGCGCGGGGTTCGGCGGGAAAACCGGTTATCTCGCCCAGTTGATGAAAAACCGGGGCGAGATCGTCGCCCTGGATGTCGACGACCGTAAACTGCTGCAGGCCGGCGCGGAAATGTCGCGCCTGGGCGTCAGCGTGGTTCAAACGCTGTTCCATGATCTGAACGATCCTTTAACCATGGGTCGGGCCGGGAGGTTCGACCGCATCCTGGTGGATGCCCCCTGCTCCGGGCTGGGCGTCATCCGGCGGAACCCGGACATTAAATGGTTTTCGTCCGAAGAAGCACTGAAACGGTTGAGCCTCCGGCAGGTCCTTTTCCTTGAGAACCTCGCAGCGCTGGTAAATCCGGGAGGGGTGCTGGTATTTTCGGTCTGCAGCACGGAACCTGAAGAAAATGAGGACGTCGTCAACGCCTTTTTGAATAATCATAAAAACTTTGTTATAGATGATGGACCGGGGGGGCTTCCCTGCAAGGCGCACGGTTTTCTGGAACGGGGATATTTTAAAACCTTTCCGCATCAAAACCGCATGGACGGCTTTTTTGCGGTTCGGTTGAGACGGGTCACGTAAACAAAGTTTTGTTTGGATCATTGGAATTTTTGTCATTATGTATTGTTTCGAATTTCGTGCTTCGAATTTAGAGCTTTCTCATTTCGCAAGGCAGAGTCAATGAGCTCTGACCTGATCTTGAAGACCAGATTTTTCGTGTGGGAATATAAATGTGGGATAAGGTTTCAGGGTAATATTTAAAACCAGGATTATTCATGATACAGGAGCAACATGATGAAGCTGATCGCACCATCCATATTATCGGCGGATTTCGCAAGACTCGGGGAGGAGGTTGCGGCGGTAGAAAAGGCCGGGGCGGACTGGATTCACGTAGACGTGATGGACGGTCATTTTGTTCCCAATATTACCATGGGGCCGATGATCGTGGAAGCCGTCCGGCGGGTTACAACCCTTCCCATCGACGTTCATCTGATGATTGAAAACCCGGACCGGTACGTTGCGGATTTCGCAAAGGCGGGGGCCGACTACATTTCCGTTCAGTTTGAGGCCTGCATTCATTTAAACCGGACGATACAGCATATCCGCGAGACCGGCGCCCGTCCCGGGGTTGTTTTAAACCCTTCCACCCCGCCGGAAGCGATTCTCTGGGTGCTGGAGGATGTGGAGTTTGTGCTGGTTATGAGCGTAAACCCCGGGTTCGGCGGGCAGGCATTCATTCCCAACAGCCTGGATAAAATCCGGGCGCTCAGAAAAATGATGGATGCGCGCGGCCTTGCCGCGTTGATTCAGATCGACGGCGGCGTCAACTTAAAAAACATTCAGGCCGTTTCTCAGGCCGGTGCGGACGTATTTGTAGCCGGTTCGGCCATTTACGGCACCACGGATTACAAGCTAAGCATTGATGAATTTCGCAGGCAATTGGGTAAAGTATCCGGGAGCCGGGAGTAAGCATTCAAAGAAAAAGGGAAGATGGTTTTTGGGATTGTCTGCCGTAAAGCCCGCTTATTTACAGGAGCCGTTTATGAAGATTAAAAAGAATACAGGTCTTAAGGTGCTGGTGATTCACGGGCCGAACCTCAATATGCTCGGCCTAAGAGAACCGGATATATACGGGCGCACGACCCTTGCGGATATCGACGCCCGTCTGAAGGCACTGGGAAAACGCCTGCATATCGCCGTGGAAACCTTTCAGTCCAATCACGAAGGGGATATTGTCGACAAACTCCAGGGCGCGGCCGCTTGCGGCGGTCTGATTATCAATCCGGCCGCTTATACCCATACGAGCATCGCCATTCGGGACGCGCTCCTCCTCCTTAAGATCCCCATTATTGAGATCCACCTTTCCAATATTGACAAGCGCGAGACGTTTCGCCGCACATCGCTGATCGCCGATATCGTCACCGCCCGGATTTCGGGTTTGGGCGCCCGGGGATATGACCTGGCCTTGGAAGCCATCGCCGGGATGCTGCCGGAAGAGAACCGGGCTTAACCGGACAGGGCGGTGATGTTATCCGGTTTGTGGATTGTCCCGAGGCTGTTAAAAGAACACCCCCCTGTCCCCCATTGATAAAAGGGGGACGCGGGGGGTGTTTTTTAGGAATTACTTTTATTCAGAAGGCCCCGTGGGGGGAAAGCGCAGGCTTTGGGTGATGTTGAATTCCGCTTCGGCGAAAACTTCACTGTCGGTATAATAGTACGACGTCACCTTGATGCCGCGTTCATCGACGATGTCCATCATGGGTCGGAGGATGGCGGTCTGCCGGCCCCAGGGGGCGACATAAGTCATCAGGACCCACAGGAAAAACAGGCAGATGAACAGCCGTGCCCATCCCTGTAATATGCCCGTCCACGGTTTGCTGCTGAAAAAAACATCCTTTCTTCCGCTTATTATGGTTGCCTGCATGGTTAAATCCTTGCCGTGATTTCCGGGAAAACCTTGTAGAACATGATGTATGCCATGGTCAGCGTCAGGATCAGGTTGAAGCTCTGACCGCAGACATACAGAATCAGCGGTTTGCCGCCCTTAAAGTAATGGGCCAGTTCGCGGAAGTTGGTGGCCAGCCCGATGCTGGTGAAGGCCAGGCAGAAGAACCACTCTCTTAAGGGCCGCGTGAATCCCCGCACCGCGCCGTGATTCAGCAGGTTGTCCGATATTTCCTTGCCGAGACCGGCATCCAGAATCGAATAAATGATGGATGCAACGATAAAGCCGATGACGAATTTGGGAAAGCGGTACCAGATTTCCATGATGCTGACTTGCTGTCCGGGAATGCGATCGACCTTGGCTACCCAGTAAAGCGCCACAAAAAAGGCGGTGACGCCGATGAGGACGTTCTGGATCATTTTGATGGTGGCGGCAACATAAAGGGCCTTGTCGCTTAAAAACGCTCCGGCAGCAGCCACGGCGCCGGTGGAATCGATGGTGCCGCCCATCCAGGCGCCTCCCAGGATATACGGCATCCCCACGGCCTTAATAAAGGCCGGCATGGCTACCATCATGATGGCGGTAAAGACAAGGGAAAGTCCGACCGCCAGGGTCAGCTCCTCTTTTTTGGCCTTGCAGGCCGCGGCGGTGGCTATGGCGGCGGAAACGCCGCAGACGGACATGTCCGCCGAAATGGTGATGTTCAGGGTCTTGGACGGCATTTTTACAACCGTCTGGCCGAAAATATAGGTGCCCACCAGGACGATGGGGGTGACGATCCAGGCCACAAAGATCCCCGGCGTGCCGATGGCCAGGATCTTGCCGAAGAGGACTTCGGCTCCCAGCAGGACCAGGCCGGTCTTGATGTAGTATTCGGTCTGGACGGCCGGCATCACCCATTTGGGGGTGCCCACCGTGTTGCTGATGAGCATGCCGAAAATAATGGCCCAAGCCGGGTCGCCGATGCCGTAGTAGCTCATGGTGGCTTGTTTGCCGCCCACATAGGCCAGCACGGCGATGCCGAAAACAAAGATGAATCCTTTGAAAAACGCACCAAAGGAGTGGCCCATGACCACCCTCCCGATACCGAAGAAAATTCCCAGGGCAATCATCAGGCCGATCAGCGAGGGAATCACGTTCAAGGGCTTGACGGAGGCTTTGGCCTTGGCGCTGGAAGCCTTGGACCTGGCGGCCTGCCAGGCGGCGATGGCTTCGGCCGCTTTTTTATTTAAGGCGTCGTCCTTAAAGGCGGCGGCTTCGGCGGCCTTTTCGGCCGCCTCGGCGGCGGCAAATGCGGCCGCTTCCTTGGCCGCAGCCTCATCTGCTGCGGGCTTGGCTTTGGCGTTGGCCGAGTCGGCAACCGCTTTGCTGCGATAAAATGCATCCAGGGGGATACTGGTCCACTTCTGGGGGGTCCGCATAAAACTCAGGATGGATTTACCTGTAGCTGTTTCGGTGCCTCTGAATCGTTTGGCGGACCCGGCTTTATACCAGGCAATGGTTTTAAAGGGGGCCTTGGCAGCTTCGGCCTTCAAGGTGGCATTGGCCTTGTCGACTTTTTCCTGCGCGTTGTCCGGGCCAAGGGGAAAGTAGATGATGAGGCCGGCGATCAGGATAATGAAACCGAGCCAGATGGCCCAGTAATCCTCTTTTTTCCATAAATCGGACCATTGACCGCCGGAGCTGTCAACCACGATTTCACTTTTGGGGGTTTTGACATTTTCCTGCATTCAATCCTCCTAATATTTTGATAAATCCTTAGAAATGGGTTTGTACCGGTTGCTTAAACTTTGTTCCTGTTTGCACCTCCTTTCATTTTCCACATGGCATTTGGATCATATGAAATAAAGTTATTGCCGTTTTTTATGAGACCATCAAAGCAATCATTCGCAAAAAATGTGCCACCCGTTCATGCCAAATAACAGGCTGAAATTTATTGTTAATTTTAAATAAATGGGATCCGGATAGGGATAGGTGCCGCCTAAAGGCGGCATAGAGGCACCGGGAGGCAAACCGGGATATGCGTTCGATTCGGTTCGGGATAAATAAGAATATATTTTAATATGAATAGGTTATATGCAGATATGGTCCGGAAGCCGGAAAAAGGTGTTGGGAAACGGAGATGCCAACTGAGGTTTGCAGTGACGCCCCAAGGCGCCGTTTCATGGCTGGATGGCAGCGATTTCCCCGCATCGCAAGGCAGAATCGGCGACAGCGTTAATTGTCCGTATTCGCCGGGGTGCGAAACTTTTCCGTCGGAATGCCGTACCGTTTGATGACTTTCTGCAGGGATTGGCGCTTGATTCCGCTGATCCGGGCGGACAGGGACACATTGCCGCCGGTTTGCTCCAAGAGAGTGTAAAGATATTTTAAGGTGAATTTCTCGATGGCCCTGTCTTTAAGTTCTTTATATGATTTGAAAAGGTCGGAATCCTGCCGGTGCGCGTCCGGAATTTCCGGGACGGTCGGAATATGTTGCGGTCCGATGGTATCCTCCGGAATCAAGGCAGTCCAGCCCTGGATCGTATTTTCCAGTTCACGGATATTGCCAGGCCAATCTCTTGAGAGAATATGATCCAGGACCTGGACGGAAATTTTTTTAGGAGCGATGTTCTGCTCGCCCCCGGCTTTTTTTAAAAAATGTTCCACCAGCAGGGGGATGTCCTCCTTGATCTCCCGCAAAGGCGGCATGGTGATGGTTGCCACATTGAGTCGATAAAAAAGGTCAGGCCGCAGCCGGTGTTCCTCCATATTTTTCCTTAAATCCTGATTGGTGGCGGCGATGATGCGGGCGTCCACCTTGAACCGCTTGTTGCTTCCCAGCGGTTTGATTGTTTTGTCCTGAAGAACCCGGAGGAGTTTGGTCTGCACCGAAAGGGGCAGATCGCCGATTTCATCAAGGAAAATGGTGCTGCCGCCGGCCTGTTCAAAAAGACCGGTTTTATCTGAAATTGCGTTGGTAAAGGCGCCTTTGCGATAACCGAAGAGTTCGCTTTCCAGGATGCTTTCGGGCAGGGCCGGGCAGTTTACCGTGACCATGGGGCGCCGGCGCCGGTTGCTGACTGCGTGAATGGCTTGTGCGGCCAGATCCTTGCCGGTTCCGGTTTCGCCGAGGATCAGAACGTTGACATCGGTTTTGCCCAGCATCCGGATGGCGCCTAAAACCTTTTTGATCGGGGCGCTGTTGCCCACGATATCTTTAAACGGCGACTGCCCGCCGACTTTTTCCTTAAGCCGGGCATTGTCTCTTATCAGCCGATTCCGCTCCAACCCTTTGGTCAAAAGATGGATCAGGCGATCTTCATCAAACGGCTTTTGAATGAAATCGTAAGCGCCGGACTTGATGCATTCAATCGCAATTTCAATCGTGCCGTAAGCCGTCATCATGATGACCGTCAGGGAGGGGTCGATGTTCATAATGGAGCGCAACAGGTCGATTCCGTCCATTTCAGGCATGCAGACATCCGTCAAAACCAGATCTATTTTCTCTTTTTTGATGAGCGCGATGGCGTCCGGGCATTTTATTGCCGTCCGCACGCTGCACTGTATTTCAGCAGAAATGGAGCGCTTCAGGCCTTCCAGCAGATCGGCTTCATCGTCCACGATCAGGATGGTGTCATTCATGGCGTCCTGCCTTTATATCGTTCGGATTGCTGGTCGGAAGCAGGATGGTAAACGTGCTTCCCTTTCCGGGCGTGCTTTCAACCTCGATTTCGCCGCCATGCTGTTTGATGATCCCGTAGTTAACGGCAAGCCCCAGTCCGGTGCCTTTGATCGTCTCTTTGGTTGTGAAAAAGGGTTCGAATATCCGGTTGATGTTCTTTTCGGAGATGCCGCAGCCGGTATCGGAAATCTTGATGACAAATATTTTGTCCGTTTCTTGCAGCAAGGTTTTGACGGTTATTTTTCCTCCCTCCGGCATGGCCTGCATGGCGTTCATGAAAAAGTTCATAAACACCTGCCGCATCTTCTGGGGGTCCAGGGTGATTAAAGGGGCGCTGCGCATGAATTCACGCTGCACGACGATCTTTTCTTTCTGCATCTGGTGTGCCAGCACGGCCAGGATCTCTTCGATGCAAGCATGCATGTCGCTTGGAATCTTTTCGGGTTCCGAAACCCTGGCGAAATTCAACAGCGATTCAACCACGGATTTGCATTGCCGGGTGTGCTTTTGAATGATCCGGATGTCCTGAAATTCCTGGGAATTCGGAGCAACGCTTTTCCTGATGAGATTGGCATAGCAGTTGATGACGCCGAGGGGATTGTTGATTTCGTGCGCCACCCCCGCAGCAAGGTGGCCGATGGAGGCCAGTTTTTCAGTCCGGGCCAGGTAATTGTCCAGACGCTTTTTATCAGTCATATCCCGAAGCACCCAGTCGATTCCGCAGGGGCGATTGTGTTCATCCCGGTGCAGGCTGGCGGAGATCAGGGCAGTCAGGCGGTTGCCGGAGCAGTTGACCATGGAAACTTCGTGATTTTTCACGAATCCCTTTTGCCGGATCGTCTCAAAAAGTGAAGCGGCATCGCGTGCATCCCAGAACATCTGGTAGAAGGATTCGATTGAAACAGCCTCGGAAAGGTCCTTAAAGTCGAAGAGTCGGATGCAGGCCTCGTTAATATCGGTGATGCGCGTATCCATGTCGGAAATGAAAATGGCGTCCTGGGAAGCCTCGAAAAGATGACGGTACTTTGACTCGGAGGCCGTCAACTCTTCATGCGCCTGTTTTAAATGAGCGGCAACGTCTTCGAATGCTTTTTTAAGCTGCTCGATTTCGTCCGCCGGTTCAAATGATATGTTTTCGTGGAAACGGGCGTCTTTTCCCGAAATGCTCTTGAATGTCGCCAGCAATCCTTCGAGCTGGGATACGACCGTCCGGTTGAAGAGGAGATAAAAAAGACCGAACAATAAAAGCAGGGAACCGATTCCGACGATAAAAACCGACAGGGCTTTTTCCTTGATGCGTACAAAGGTTACGTCTACGGGGATATAAATGGAATCGGCGGCCACGACTTCTCCCACCCGGAAATCGTATCCGCCGCCGGCAGCGTAGATATCTCTTAATCCTTTCGGCGCTTCCTGAATCTTGCCATGGCAGGCAAGACATTCCGTTTCGGCATAGATGGCATTGAGCCGGGCGTAGTAAGGAATGCCGTTGTTTTTGATCACGCCGGACCATTCGCTCTTGTCCGGATGATCGGCAAACCATTGGAGCATGTCGCGCTCAAACCCGTCGGCCTGGTTGACCGGATTGCGGGGGTTATTGGCAGCCCGTTTGTACCTGAATTCAGGGAAGCGGTCGCGGATTCTGTTCATGATTTCACGCCCGACAAAAGAGGTGGACATGACTTCGGGGATGAATGTTTCCGGTGCAAGCGCCTGGGATACCCTGGGCCTGGCGACGTCCTTGATATAGATGCGGGTAGCTTCAGCGGCGGCAATATAGATCTCGGTATCTTTATAGACGGACCTGGAGGCCGAGTTTTTTAAGGACAGATATTCAAAAAAGGATACACCGCCGCCGAACAGCAGGAGGATGCAGGCGGTTCCAATGCGAAATTGTGTTTTCGCAGAAAGTTTCACGGTCGTCGATCTCCTTTCAATGACGGTCCTGACCGGGACATTCCGGATATCGGATGGAGCAGGAAACGATCAGAGCGGATATGCCGAGCCGGGAGCGCCCGCTGCAGGCTTCTCGGGCCGGGGAGGGCGAAAGGGTTATTGCGTTTTGTTTAAAATGGACAAACCGACCAGATAGTGCCCTTTAAAACGGCCCTGCTCGCTTTTGGTGATATGCCGGATTTGGGTTTTGATCTCTTCTATGGAAGCGGAAGATTCCTTCGGATAATATTTCATGTCGATTACATCATCCACCTTGATGTGATGCATGACGGCGGAGTTTTCTTTCACCAGGATGCACATCCCTTTATTGGAAATGTCCCATATTTTAAATTGATAAAAAGAGCCGATGCTGAATATCTGAAATTCAACACAGTGGTACTGCCCGGTGTAGGATCGGGGTTCAGAGCGTCGTCCAATCTCCTTGTCCGTGTAGATATCTTCCACCATTGGTTTCTCCGTGTTGTCGGGTTTCATTTGCCTGTCGGATGGTTTCAGTCATTTGCGTTCCTGAACCGAAGCGAGGGCCGCCGGAACCGCATCCCTTAGAGGGCATGCTGCGACAGCCGTTTTTCTCCGAATTTCATTGGCAGCACTGCAGCCAGAACACAGATGATGAATACCAAACCAAAGGATCCGATAATCCAGGACCATTCAAACGGCGTCAACGCCTGTTTGCGCATGTCCGCCATAAAAAGGCTGTAAACCGGACTCGCCTCCAGCACGATGACCGTGCTGATGAATCCGGCGGACAGGGCCATGAAAAGAAAGCCGCCGAAACTGGTAACGGTCTGGGCCGGATTTTCGGAATTGAAATCCGCATAAGCCGCACCCAGTCCGATCCCCATGGAAACGACCCCCGGGACGACAAGGAACATGGTCATGGTTGAAAGCGCCATCATGAACGGCGTAACATTCAGAAGGATATTCGTGGCAACTGTAATGACTTCCGACAAAAAAAGCAAGGGAACAAAATAGATGGTAAATTTTATCCGTAAAAAAGTTTTCAGGGTTACCGGCGCTGACTTTATCAGCCAGAAAGCTTCTCCCTCGGTGCTGACCGCCGGGTAGGCGAAGCGGGCGGCAATGGCGATCAGGACAAACGCCGCCAGGCCCATATTCAGGAAAGACAGCAGGTTCTGGAGATATTCGGTCTGGATCGGAGATTTTTCCAGCGGCAGCACCTTGAAGTTATAGATGTAGATGATTACGAGAGCCGCTATCAGAAAAAGTTGAGACCATTGCGTCTGGTCGCGCAGAAAGGATTTGGCTTCCTTGACCGTCAGGGCCCGGATAGGACCCGGTAAAAAGGCAGCCGGGCCTCCGCCGGGGTTGTTGGACTTGAAAAACCGTACGGCGGCCGTCTGGGTTTTTGAAAGCCCCCGGAAATAGACCGCATCGGCCATGATAACATTCAGGAAAATCAGAACGAAAGCGCCGCTCCAGGACAGTGCGGTATGGAACAGCGCCGGCATCATCAGCCCTTCAAGGGCCGACCGGATGCCGTCGTAGGCCCAGGTGCTGGGCAGAAACGGCGATGCGGGCGTCCGCAGTGTATTCAGATAGACCAACACCGATGCAAACGCATCCGGATCCACCAGACGTTCGGGACGCAGCAGCCGGAACGCCAGGAACAGGATCAAAAACAAGGTGATGCCCAGAAAGACGAAAATGGATCGAATGCGGCTGGCGGGCACCAGCATGACCGTCAGCATCACCAGAAAGGAACTGATGACGGATGCCGCCAGGCTGAGGGCAACAATCGTCAAGGCAAAAATGAAAAAATAAAACGGTGTTACCTGAAAGACAATGCCGTAGGCGATAAAGACCGGCAACGCATAGATAATGACCATCCAGGAACTGTCGATGGTGCTTTCAATCCAGCGGGCCAGGAAGATCTTGTAGCTTGAAACCGGCATGGAATGGACCAGTGCAAGGTCCCGGCTCAGGTACAGCTTGGAAAGAAAGGTCAGAATGCTGCTGAAAATCAGCAATGAAAAGAAAGTGACCAGGATCATTGAGAGGAGCTTGTACGCCAGCAGATCGCCGAACCCTTCGACCCGCCTGAAATACCGCAAAATGCGGTATGACAGAATAAAAATCCCCCCCCAGAATACGGCGCCCATCAGCCCGAAAAATAAAATTTTGAGCAGTTGCCCTTTATCGGTTTTGCGCTTGATCGGGTTTTTAAAAGACCACAGCCGTGGCTTTAGAAGGGTAATGATATCATTCATGCCTTAGTTTTCCGCCGTCAACTTGATAAAAACATCCTCCAGGCCCGCCCCCTGGAGGCTGGTGTCATGTCTCAACTCGTCGATGCTGCCGATTGCCAGCAGGGCGCCTTTGTGAATAACGCCGATGCGATTACAGACATCTTCGGCTACCTGGAGCGTATGGGTGGACATGAAAATGGCGATCCCCTCAGCCGCCAGGCGTTTAAACAGGTTCTTCACCATCTTGATGGCGACCGGATCGAGCCCTACCATGGGCTCATCAACAATGATGACCTCCGGGGAATGCAGCAGGGCGGCCGCCATGATCAGGCGCTGTTTCATACCGTGAGAAAAAGATTCGATCAATTCATCGGCCCGGTCCAGCAGTGCGAACAGGTGCAGTTTTTCTTCGGCTCTGGCCGCAAAACCGCTCCCGTCAACGCCGTACAGCGCCGCCGTAAACCTTAAAAATTCCATGGCGGTAAGCTTCTCATAGAGATACGGTCGATCGGGGATAAAGCCGATTTTAGCTTTGGCCTGTTCCGGATGGGTTGCCATGTTGATTCCGCAGATATTTACGCTGCCGGATGTCGGAGCCAGCAACCCGCCCATCATTTTAATCGTGGTGGTTTTACCGGCGCCGTTGGGTCCGATGAAGCCGAAGATCTGTCCGGCGGGAATGGTCACGCTCAACCGTCTCACGGCAATGGTTTTGCCGTAGTGCTTTGTCAGATTTTCAAGTACGATCATATAAGTAAGGGTTCAAGGTTCAGAGTTCAGGGTTCAAGGTTCAATGTTCAAGGATTCAGGGTTCATATTTTCAAAGCGGCAGAATTTCCAGTTTCACCTTGCCGATGATTCCCATGATGTCAAGCTGCAGGGACTGTGCGCTGCTGGAGAAACGAATATGGGTTGCGTCGGCCGGCAGTTGACCGAACAGGGCATCCGCCGTGATCCACCTGCCCAGGTAGAGACTATTCCAGGCATGGTAGTAAAACCGGCCGTTTAAATAAACGAGACCGGTTTCGACTTTGACGGGAATGCCGGCCGCCCTGGCAAGGGCCGACAGCAGCATGGCATGTTCATTACAGTCTCCCACGCGGTTTTCCAGGGTTGAGAGTGCATCCGGCAGCGACAGGACCGGGCGCTTTTCGATGTTGTGATACACCCAGTCCATCAGTTTTTTAGCTTTGATTAAGGCGGCATCATCGGCCGATACGATGGAATTCACCAGTTTTCGGATTTCAGGGGCGTCCGACTGAATAAAAAGGGAGGGCGCCAGAAATTCGGACAATGCTTCATCCCTGTTTTTTTCAGTACGGTCCGGCGGCAGTTCCCGGAGCGATTCGCGCACGATCGTCAGGATATTCTGTTGGAATGTTTGGCGGCCGCCGTCAAGGGATAGGTCGCCGGATCGGATCCCGTCGATTTTTATCCGGAGCCGGTCGAGGCGTTCGGGATTTTCGATCCGGATATTTGCGGGTACCGAAGCCACCTCGGTCAGGTCCTGGCTGGATCCCACCGGGAGCCCGAAAAGGGCATCCGTCCGGGAGGTTTTTTCAAGGCTGATCCCCAGAAGTCCCTGTTCCTTTAATATCTCGCCGGACTCTCCGATCCAGGCCAACTGGGTGGCGCCCTTGAAAGATAGCGACAGCTTGCGGGCCTTGCGGGTCTGTCCCATGATGCGAATATCTTCCCGTCCGAGAATGCGGATATCCACCGGCTGCCGGCTCATTGTGGCCGGATCAAACACGAACAGCGTCAGTACCTGGGAATCGTCAAAAACCGAAGCCATGACCGCATCGATAACGCCGGTCGCCAAGTACAGTTTCTGGTCGAGATTGATCGTGTCTTTACGGGGCGGGCCGGAACTTTGCGAAATAATCGTGAGGGTGTTGTCCGAGACCGAACCCTTGGCCGTAAATTGAAACCGGCCGGAGCTTATTTTGAAGTCGAAAGCCGCCAGGCTGAAATCGGGGTGGAGTCTTCCGCCGGTGCTGAGGCTGATGTCCTGGACCATGCCCATGGTATTGATCCGCAGAAACAGGGTTTCCTGCAATTGATAACCGGTCGGCAGTTTCGACAGGGTCGAGTGGGAGACACCGATTTTTTCACCATTCTGAAAAATATTTTTCCAGGTGTCCTTTTCCGGCACGGATGCATCTGAAGACAGAGCAATGCTGAATGGGTCGGCCGGATTTTTATCCAGAAAACCGAGGCGCAGGGAAAAAAGAGTTAAAAATAAAACTCCGGCCAGGGCTGCGCCGATCCAGTAGGTTTTCATCCTTTTAAAATACATGGCTTTTCGGCATAAACTTTAATTCAGGTTTTTTTCGAATCTTGTAAACGGCATCTGTTTAAAACAGACCCTCCGGGCACAGACCTGAGCCGGCATCCTGCTAAAGCCCGGCGATGATGCGCGTCGGCAGCATCCGCAACAGGCGTGCAATCAGGCACCAGGGCATGACCGGAACCGTGGACGACCGGACCTTGCGTTCAATCATGTCCGCCATTAGAGCGGCGCCTTTCTCAACCGAAATCAGAAAGGGGCGGCTGGGGAGCATGCGGTTCAGCGGGGTATCGATAAAACCGGGGTACAAAACGGTGACGGCGATGTTTTTGCGATACGCTTCGGCCCGCAGGGCTTCAAGGTAACAGGCCAATCCGGCTTTTGAGGCGCCATAGGAGGAATTGTGCGGCATGCCGCGAAATGCGGCTACCGAACTGACGCCGACAATGTGGCCGCCTCTCCTTTTCAGAAAGTAAGCAACGGCGGCATCAATCGTTGCCATGGCGCCGATCAGGTTCGTCTCGATCGTGCGTCGGGCGCTGTTGAACTCTCCTGCGCCGATTTTCTCCCCCAGGCCGATGCCGGCATTGGCAAAAACGATATCGAGCCCGTCCAGGGATTCCGCCAGCCCCTGCAGGGCCGGGGTGATGGTGTCATATTCGGTCACATCGAGGCGGCATACTTCAATTTTAACAGAGGGGTAGGTGCGCCCGAGGTCCTTTCGGACCGTCTCCAATTCATCCAGACGCCTGGCGGCAAGGGCCAGATTATAGCCGCGACCGGCCATTTCATGGGCCAGCGAGCGCCCGATACCCGACGAGGCGCCTGTTATCATGATGGATTTTGCCATAAGGGTCGCCCTCCCGGTTGATTCCGGTCAAAAATATTCCAGCAGATCGTTATAATTGTTCAGCATTTCACTTGAACCCCTGAGCCCTTTAGCCTCCGGATTATCAATAATCTGGAGATGACCCAATATCAGATATTGCATTTTTTATGTCAATATAATATTGAATCAGACTTTACGCATGAAACAGAACGGAGCAAGCCCATGAAAATCAGCGAGGTTCCCCAGGAACGCGGGATGATGCCCGAAGGCCTGCATGAAGTCTGTTATGCAGTGGATGAAGACGGCAATTACGTCTTGGCGGAAAGTGCCGGGTGGGATCCCAAAAACGTCGCCAACCATCAGGCTTGGGGGATAATTCGGACCCAGGTGGCGGAGGTGTTGGGAAAAATACATGCCGGGCGGCTGAGTCCCCTGGCCTTTCATATGGCCGCAAACCAGATGAATATCCCCCTGCTTTCCAAATATGTCCGCATGAACCGCTGGAGGGTCAAGCGCCATCTGAAACCGGACGTGTTCAGGCGCTTAAAATCCGACATATTAAAGCCATATGCCGAAGTCTTCGGCATTACGGTGGAGCAGCTTCGGGAAGTTCCGTCCGACCCGACACAGTGTTTTAAGAAAATTTCGCAGCCATGCAGATAGATTTCAAACACAGGCTGTCCGCCCATTGTGAAAGCGGCGTTTCCTCAAACCTGCTGTTTCATTACGGGGTGGATATCAGCGAGGCCATGGCCTTCGGCATCGGCGCCGGCCTGTTTTTCGGATACCTTCCGTTTATCAGGATCAATCATCTTCCCCTGACAACGTTTCGCTGTGAAGTGGGCGGCATCCTGAAACGCCTGACCCGCAAGCTGGGCGTAAAAATGCATATCGAAAAATTCAGGAATCCCGAAAAGGCCATGGCGGCGCTGGACCGGAGCCTGGAGAGCGGCATTCCCGTGGGGTGCCGCACCGGCGCTTACTGGCTGCCCTATTTTCCCTCGGCTTTCCGCTTCCATTTTAATATGCACAATCTGGTCGTATACGGCAAAGAAGGGGATGACTACCTTATCAGTGATCCGGTTTTTCCGGAGACCCAACGCTGCGCCCGGGAGGATCTGGCAAAATCGCGTTTTGCCCAGGGCGCACTGGCGCCCAAGGGGACGATGTATTATCTGACCCATGTCCCCGAAGATATCGATCTTCGCGGGCCGATATGTAAAGGGATCAAAGCGGTCTGCCGGCGGATGTTGAATGTCCCCGGGCCCATCATCGGCGTGCGGGGTATCCGCTTTCTGGCCGGCCAGGTGGAAAAGTGGCCCCGCAAACTGGGGAAACGCAAGGCCTCCCTTTATCTCGGCCAACTCGTGCGCATGCAGGAAGAACTCGGCACCGGCGGCGCCGGCTTTCGCTTCATGTATGCCGCCTTTCTGCAGGAGGCCGCCGGGATTTTAAACGAAAAGCGTCTGCTCGACCTGTCCGCTAAAATGACCCTGGTCGGCGACCTGTGGCGCAGCTTTGCGGTCATCGGCGCACGCAACTGTAAAAGCCGGGCCACCGAATCGGATTCGTCCGCCGCCATGGCGGATATTCTCAGAGACTGCGCCCGCAAGGAATCCGAAATATATCAGGAACTGCTGACGGTTGTTAAAACGGTACGCAATGGATATTAAAGAAAAACTGAAGCACATCCTTATCGAAACGTTAAACCTGGAGGGCTTCACTCCGGAGCAGATTCAAAATGACGATCTTCTCTTCGGAGATAAATTCGGGCTTGACTCAATTGATGCGGTTGAAATCGTGTTCCAGGTCGAACACCATTTCGGCGTTAAGATCAGAGACATGAAAGAGGGGCGTCCGGCTTTACAGTCCATCAATACCCTGGCTGCATTTATTGAGGCCCGTCGATTGCCATGAAACCTGTAACCCCTGTCGCAATCGCCGGAATCGGGTGTATCTGTTCGGCCGGCCTGACGCTGAAAGACAGCATGCAGGCCCTGTACCGGGCGCAACGCCGGCCGGGACCCCCGACCGCTTTTGCGGCAAATCCCGCGTTTGCCTTTCCGGTTTTTGAAATCCGGGAAGATTTTTTTCCTTTTCAAAAAATCAAGGCAGGCAATGTGTTCCGGACCTGCAAACTGGCGCTGACGGCCGTCCTGGAGGCCATGACCGATGCCGGCATTGACCGTGAATTTTTTAAAAGGAAACGGGTGGGGGTCTGCATCGGGACCAACGTGGGGTGTTGCGTCAATAATGAAGCCTTTTATCTGAACCAGGGGGCAAGGGACGACCTCCTTGGGGCGCCGGCGAACAGATTTTTGGTGAGCAATCCCACCCGGGTTATTGCGGCCGAATTCGACGCCGACGGTCCGCTGCAAACCGTAGTCAACGCCTGTTCAGCCGGGAGCGACGCCATCGGGATTGCGGCTGCATGGATACGCGCGGGCGTGTGCGACGTGGTGATTGCCGGCGGGGCGGACGAATTGTACCAGGTAACCTATACCGGTTTTAAATCCCTGCTTATTTACGATGATTCCCCCTGCAAACCCTTTGACGCCCATCGCAAGGGCCTTAACCTGGGTGAAGGCGCCGCAATTTTCATCCTGGCAACGGATGAAGTTCTGAAAGAAGCAGGCACCTCGCCCCGGGCTTTTGTGCTGGGGTACGGTTCTTCGACCGATGCCTATCACCCCACCAAAACCCGACCGGATGGTCTCGGGCTGAAAAGGGCGATTCAGGAAGCCTTAACAACAGGCGGGCTAATCCCTGCGGAAATAGCCTTTGTCAATGCCCATGGAACGGGAACCTGGGACAACGACCTGATCGAAAGCCGGGTATTGGACGAGCTCCTGCCGGGGGTCCCCTTTTCCTCAACCAAGGGATATACCGGCCATACCCTGGGCGCTTCCGGCGCGATTGAGGCGGCATTTACCGTTGCCTGTCTTGAAGAAGGCCGGATACCGGCCAGCGCCGGTTTCAGCGCACCCGACCCGCAACTGGGGCCGGCATATCCGGTCAGAGGGAATTTCTCCGTCAGCGGCCGGGCCGCTCTTTCACAAACCCTGGCCTTCGGGGGGAACAACGCGGTCCTGATCCTGGGAAGGGGAGCGTAATTCAGTGAATATCTGCATCCAAGGCATCGGGGTGTTGGGGGGGTTCGGCTGCGGCGTCGCCGATCTTGAAAGCGCGCTTGCCAGAGGAAGCAGCTCCCGGACCACGGTGGCCATGAAAACTTCCGACGGCAGTTTTGACGTTCCGGCCTTGACCGCCCATACGGACAGACTCGCCGATTTTGTTGATAAAAACGCCCTGCGCCGAGTCGATCATTATATCCGCATGGCGCTCCTGGGATCTTATCTGGCCTTAGAGGATGCCGGCATGCTGGATCTCAAGGGGCGGCGCATGGGGGTCATTGTCGCTACCGGATACGGTTCAACCTGCAACATGATGGACATCCAGCAGGCGCTGGATAATGATGCCCCCGTCATTTCACCGACGCGTTTTTCAAATTCGGTCCACAACGCGGCGGCGACCCATATTTCGATATTGCTGGATGAAATGGGTCCCAGCCTGTCCGTCAACGACTATGACATGTCGATTCCGTCGGCCATTTTAAGCGCCTGCCGGTGGCTGCGGGATAAGCGGGTCAAGTCCGTTCTGGTGGGCGGGGTCGATGAATACTGCCGGGCGCTGGGGTATAACCGGCATTGCCGCCACCGTCCGCAGGGAGCCCTAAAAAACAATCCGGGGGATTTAACCCCGGGGCACGCCGTTATCGGTGAAGGCGCCTGCTTCTTCGTGCTGACGTTGCGGGAAGATGCAACGCCCTACGGTTTCATCAAATCGGCCTGGTTGGGCGGCAGTACGCGGGTCCGGATGGATGCGGCCGGAGACAGCGTTTACTTTCTGGGGGCCGATGCTTCCAGCGAAATTGAAGATCTTTATGCCGGCTGTCTTCCCGGGGAAGCGAAAGTGGCTGCCTATACCCATTTGTATGGCGCAATGCCCATCGCCATGGGGTTTGACATTGCCATTGCCGCGCTGAGCCATAAAGCTGAAAAGATCTATGCGTCCGCCCGGGGCGTTCGACGCCGTTCGGATTATCTTAAGGTTGTTCAGACCGAAGAACCCCTTGGAAACGCAGGCATCTGCTGCCTGAAACTCGGCGTCGGCGGGACTGCGGGAACGGTTCGACTGGGACGTTTTTGAGCGTGTTTCCATATCGCGGATTGAATCTGAATCCTGATCCGGGGGGACTTGCTTTGTAGCTTATCGTATTTTTTCAAAAAGCTAAACTATTACGAATTGTTTAAATTCCAAGCAGGAATGCATAAATGCAGTCGCTCAGTTCTCCTGAAAGAAATATGAAACCGCCCGGCGAAAAAGCGCTGGTCGTCCGGGAACTGGTTAAAATATATAAAGGGTCTTCCCGCCCGGCCCTTTCCGGTTTGAGTTTCACAGTCCACGTCGGAGAGATTTTCGGCCTGCTGGGGCCCAATGGCGCCGGCAAGACGACCGCTATCTCCATCCTGAGTACGCTGCTGCGCCCCACAGGGGGAAGTGTTGATATTTGCGGCATCGACGTATTTAAGCATCCGGGACACATCAAGGAACTGATCGGTCTGGTGCCGCAGAATATCGCCCTCTATGCCGATTTGTCAGTCCGCGAAAACCTGCGCTATTTCGGAAAAATCTGCGGTCTTAAAGGAAAAGCGCTCAATGACCGGATTAAGTTCTGCCTCGAACTTGCCGGGCTGGAGAACCGGGCGGACCAGCGCGTTTCTACCTGCTCGGGTGGCATGAAGCGCCGCGCCAATCTGGCTGTCGGCCTGTTGAACCGTCCGCGCCTCCTTTTTCTGGACGAACCGACGGTTGGCATCGACGCCCAGTCCCGGAACATGATCCTGGAAAAATTGTCCCTGCTGAAGCAAAACGGCACCACCCTGATCTATACCACCCATTACATGGACGAAGCCGAGCATCTGTGTGAACGCATCGCCATCATGGATGAAGGGCAAATTGTTGCCGAAGGAACGCCGGAGGCGCTGATCAACCGCCCCCCCGGGCATGCCGGTCTGGGAGACCTTTTTCTGGCGCTGACCGGAAAAAATTTGCGGGATTGAAGTAATATTTTAGCATAAGCCTGATTGGGTTTGGGCCGCAGCGCGCCGCAACAAATGCAACCGTGCCTGCGCCCAACGCCCCCAAACTTTTAAGATAATTTTCACAGGCAGCGACGGCGCCCGCTATCGTGCGAGATTATCCTCTGGGGCTGTTCGGAACGATCTGAGCGGGTTATGCTGCCGTTGCAGAATCCTGGGTAATATTGTTGCGGTGCGCTGCGGCCCAAACCCAATCAGGCTCGATGATTTAAGAAACAACTAAACTGATACGGATTGAAGCGGATGTATAAAATCGTCGCCACCATGTCAAAGGAACTGCTGCTGCTCAGCCGGGACAGGACCGGCCTGCTGGTTCTGTTCGTCATGCCGGCCCTGCTGGTGCTCGTGATGACGCTGGTTCAGGAGAATGTCCTGAAAACCATGGGGGAGAGTCGGACCCGGATACTGTTCATCGACCATGACCGGGAGGAGGTGGGGTGGACCATCGAAAAAAAACTGACGGAATCCGGCGCCATTGAAATCATAAAAGAAATAGATGGAAAGGAAGTTGATGAAAAAAAGGCGCTGGAACGGGTCATCAAGGGGGAATTTCAGCTCTGCGTCATGATTCCGGCGGGGACCACGGCGGCCGTTAAGAACCGGGCCCGGCAGGTCGTGCGGGAATCATTGGGCGTGTCCGGGGCGCCGCCGCAGAACGATGCCCGCCAAAGCGACATCAGCGTGTATTTCGACCCGACGGTGTTCGGCGGTTTCCGTTCGGCGGTGCTCAACTCACTTGAACTGGTGGTCGTGGGGATCGAGCTGAATGAAAAAATGAAGGTATTGGCCGAACTGCTGCCGGAATATGTCGACAGGACCATCCGCCGGGAGATGGGGCCGCTGCTGCCGGAAAATTTTGCCGGGGACATTCCCGGAATGCATCTCGACCTTGGCCGCGACCGGGTCTTGAGAATAGCCGAGCGCCCGGCATCGCAGTTTCATGTTGAAAAGAAGCCCACTTCAGTGCAGCAGAATGTGCCGGCCTGGGCGCTGTTCGGAATATTTTTTATCGCAGTCCCGATGGCGGGCGCCCTCATCAAAGAACGGCATGATGAAACTCTGGCGCGGCTGCTGACCCTGCCGGTCTCATTCCTGTCTGTGATGATGGGTAAAATCATTGCGTATGTGCTGGTCTGCCTGGCCCAGTTCGGGCTTATCCTGTTTATCGGAAAGTTTATCCTCCCCCTGTTGGGGACTCCGGTGCTGGACATGGGTTCGGATCCGGTCGCCGTCCTGGCCATCGTTTTAAGCGCCGTTATGGCCGCAACCGGTTTTGGAATCCTGCTGGGAACGATTGCCGGAACCTATGAACAGGCCTCCATGGTCGGTCCCATCGCGATTGTGATTGCGGCGGCATTGGGGGGGATTATGGTTCCGGTCTATGCCATGCCGAAGATCATGCGGGAAATCAGCGTCTATTCTCCGCTGGCGTGGGGACACGATGCCTTTCTGGATGTCTTTGTGCGGGGAGGTGATCTGAAAAGCATTGTCTGGCAGGTGGCGGCTTTACTGGCTTTCTTTGTTGTCACCGTACTCGTATCCTGGATATGTTTTGTCATGCGGAGTAGAAACGGGGGTTATTAACCGTCTCATAATACTTTTGACATTTTCGTCATGCCGGACTTGATCCCCGCTAAACACGGGATCTGCGACCGGCATCCAGAAACAGCCTGGATTCCGGCTTTCGCCGGAATGAGTGCGCCTGTGAAGGCGCCATATCAGCACGGTGTAAGTCCGTGCCGGGGTAAGCCACGGCCCCGTAGCCGAAGGTAACTGCATCCGCCGTGAGGCGGGGTGGAGAGCAACCGGAAGCGAAGCTGCGGTCCGCAGGATAACGAACTCGATTCGGCGGGATGTTGCGACGAGCCTGCTCATTCATGGCGAAGTCCGAAACACGTCCGACACGC
>Ga0209164_1000915_pt1 | contig 47486 bp, 46 predicted proteins | sample MTBNYHSulfiMetaG_FD_187458 | JGI IMG/M metagenome (GOLD analysis project Ga0209164, IMG submission 187458) | Enrichment culture microbial communities from rom New York Harbor, USA that are MTBE-degrading - MTBE-NYH (New York Harbor Sulfidogenic)... | ecosystem: Environmental > Aquatic > Marine >... | reverse complement strand
GCCATCCTCAATAATTGGACTGAATCCAAGTCAAAAACGGGCTTTGCTTCCTTGTGGTCGCCAACATCGACAGAATCGCCAGTGAGAGAAAGCACATTGCTGATACCCCTGGAATAAGCCAGAAGAAGGTCAGCTTGAATGGCCAGACGGTTGCGGTCACGACAAGTTATTTGAAAGATAGGCTCGCCACCACGTTCTTTCACCAGCAGACAGCCACCTAGCGAAGGAAAGCGCATCACAGAGCTTTGATTGTCAGTGACGTTGATAGCATCAACCTTGTCTTTGAGGCAGTCTATGTGATGAACCATCTCCGAGACATCCGCCCCCTTAGGAGGCCCAATCTCTGTGGTCACCAGAAACCCGTTGGAATTAAGTTTTTCTTCAAACAGCGATTTAGCCATTGTCCTCTCCTGATTCAACAGCAGCTTTCATTACGATTCTTCGAGGTCTGGGGATTACCCGGAAGTTTCTGGGAGGATAATATCGTCGCATCTTTTCCAATTGCTGCAATCTCTCCAGGCGCTTGTAGATTAGGATCCAGGCACAGTCCATATCCTTGTTTGCCTCGCATTTTCCGTTCTTGGTGCCAGCGCAGGGACCATTGAGTATCCCCTTAGTGCACCTAGTGATAGGACAAATGCCGGCAGTCTCCGCCAATCGGCAATCGCCACAGGCGGCGCAGCGCTCATCCCAGACTCCCCACTCTTTAGCCATACCCATGAAGGAGGTATTAACACCAGGCAAGATAGGTGTATCGGGGAAACGCTCGGCTACGACCTGCACCCCGATGCCACAACCTAGTGAAAGTATGGCATCCACTTCGTTGACCCTGTCCACGAGCACATCCAGGAATTCAAAATCACATTGTCTTTTCACGGTGTATTCCAAAAAGCTATGAACTCCGTCGTCGCTCTTTGCCTGAGCTAGCCGCAATGCACTATTAAGAAAAGCTACTTCACGCTCACCACCGGCGCCACAAACAGTCACACAAGTTCCGCAGCCAAGAAGCAAAATCTTTTCATAAGGAGCAATAACTCGCCTGATCTCCTCCAAGGGTTTTTGTTCTGCTACTATCAACTTTTCACCTCCTGCTTTATTACCGAAGCCAGGCAAAGCCCCCCTATTCGTTCAGTGAAATTGTCCAGTGCCTCAGCAATATCTCCCTCAGCAGCACGCAGGTTAAATGTCTGTAGCCTCTCTGGTTCAAGGCCAATTTGAGACAGTGCCCTTCTAACTTCTTCTACGCGCTGGAGAACCCAAAAAACTGTGTTTTCCCGACTACATTGCTCCCCACATCCGGCGATGAAAACCCCTTCTGCACCCATTTCAAACGCCCGCAATATATGTTGCCCTTCTAACTTAGCCACGCAAAGTACAGGCACTATCCAGATGCCGGCTTTGCCTTCCCTCCACAGGCTTTCCAATGCGCCGGTACCGAAGAGCCCATACTGGCAACAAAAGCCGATAATTAGTGGCTTGGACTTCGATTCGGCGGCAGACTTAAGAGCGTGTTCCAGTTCCTCATCTATGTGTCTTCGGTCATACGGCTTCCGCAAGACTATTGCCTTAGCCGGACATTCAGCAACACATATTCCACAAGCTTGACATTGGTCAGCAGGTATCTGGATTGTCCCTCCTTCATCCAGGTAAGGCACGTGGTAGGGACATACCCTGAGACAGGTAAGGCAAGTAGCACATTTATCCTGGAACAGAATTTCCGCTCCCATGCCGCAGCGAAGACAGCGTCGGGCTTCATCGACGGCAGCCTCCCAATTATAAATTAGCTCCACCGCTTTGAACTCTTTCGTTCTTGCTTCTGGAGGGAGAATTGGTGGCTCGAGCCGCTCGACTTTTCTTATCATCTCTATCGTCTTAGGAAGAAGTTTGCCTGACAGCGCTTCCTCCGTCTCTTTGTCAACTAAAGGATATCTATGCCTGAGGTAATCATCGATACGAAAGGCTGCCTGCCTGCCACTTGCCAGTGCTTGGGTTACGGTAGCTGGTCCAGTGACGGCATCCCCTCCGGCAAAAACTCCCGTCCGATTAGTAGTGAGTGTGACAGGATCGACTTGAATAGTACTGCCCCGGCCTAGGCGCAGGCGAAAATCCTCGGAGATCTGAGGTGCCTGACCAATGGCAGTGATCAAAGTGTCAAATTCCATATTGAACTCGCTGTCTTCGATTGGCACTGGACGTCGTCTGCCCCCCACATCAGGTTCTCCGAGCTCCATCTTTATGCATGTTACGCTTAAGCGCCCATTTCCCCTTTTCATCTTGGTTGGTGCCACCAGAAACATGGTCTCCACGCCTTCCTCCAGGGCTTGCTCTATTTCCTCGGGTCCTGCCGGCATTTCCGCTCGACTGCGACGATAGAGAATGCTCACTTTGCCCGCCCCCAGTCGGACGGCGGCGCGGGCGGCGTCCATAGCTACATTCCCCCCACCTACTACAGCAACCTCTTCCCCCAGAGACGGCTTAAGTCCCAGATTCACCTCGCGGAGGAAAGTCGCACCATCAATCACCCCGGGACTCTCTTCTCCCTCTATTCCCATTCTAAGGCTTTGATGCGCACCAACGGTTATAAAGACAGCCTTATAACCCATGTCAAAAAGTAGATCCAGGGATATCACTCGCGTATTCGTTTTGATTTCAACTCCCATGTGAATTAACCTTTGAACTTCAGTATCGACTACCTCTCGAGGAAGTCGGTACTGAGGAATACCTACTCGGAGCATGCCTCCCAGTTCTGAATAGGCCTCAAAGATGGTTACCGGGTAGCCGAGCTTCCTCAAATAGTAAGCACAAGCTAGCCCAGCCGGGCCAGACCCTACTACGGCAACTTTTTCACTCTGTATAGTCTCAGCTACAAGTTCTATCATTCTGTCGCCGCCAAATTCCACGGCGAATCTCTTTAATGCCCGAATAGCGATAGATTTATCTACCTGGCTGCGCCGGCAGGCATCCTCACAAGGATGAGTGCAGACATAAGCGCAGATAGAAGGGAAGGGGTTGCCTTCTCTTATGACCTGTAATGCCTCCAGCACTTTCCCTTGGGCAACTAAATCAACATATTCGCCGATTTCCATATGCAGCGGGCAGGCAACCTGACAGGGCGCGATGAGTTGGCGACCATGAGAAGCTACCCTCATTCGATTAGTCTGATAATTTTTGACCTCGTTATCCATGTCTCGCCCTAATAACTAGTCTTGGTTATATGATAACGCGCTCCTAAAAGATGCAAAAGAGGAAATCCCGATAATAGGGATGAATTTTATTCGGGAATTCTTGACGTATTAACCCGTATTTTGGAAAGGGAAAAACTCGCAGATTAGAAGCGCATGGATAAAGTTTTTCTTAATACCGTCAAACGGTGATAATGCCCTTGCGTATGGCAAACCTGATGAGGTCAGCTTTATTGTGGATATTCAACTTTTTCATCAGGTTGGTTTTGTGCGTCTCCACCGTTCTCAAGCTGATGACCAGCATATCTGCTATCTCTCTAGCAGTATATCCTTCGGCAACAAGCTTAAGCATCTCCCTTTCCCTATCAGTTAGGTTCTGGTAAGAGCCTGTTTCCCCTTCTGTAGCGACTTTCTGCTGGCATTCTTCAACAACAGCCGCTGCTGCTATGGGGGATAGAAAAGACCCTCCCTGATATACAGCCTGGATAGCTGAAGCGAGCTCGGAAAATGCTGCCGTCTTGCTAACGAAGCCACGAGCTCCTGCTTCAATAGTTGGGACGATGTATTCTTTATCCTCATACTGGGTAAGTGCCAGCACTTTTGTTCCTGGAAACCTCTTGCGTATTCTCCGTGTTGATTCTAATCCACTCATAATAGGCATCGCCAAGTCCATGAGTACCACATCCGGGGCAAGCTTTTTAACCTTTTCTAAAGCTTCCTTTCCATTTGCAGCTTCTCCGACTACCTTCACATCGGCAACCAGCGCCAGCAAAGCACGAATTCCATCCCGCACCAATGTATGGTCATCAACTATTAATACTTTTATCTTCTGCATCCGTCATAAAACCCCGCAGAGGAATTTTCACTGCAATTCTGGTTCCCTTCCCAGGTTGGGACCTAATGTTACATGCGCCGCCTACTAAACGAGCCCTTTCCTTCATGGTGAATAAGCCCGCTCCCCGACCACCTTTGTCCACCCGAGTTATCTTATTAACATCAAAACCTTTACCGTCATCCTTAACTTCCAGTACACATTCACTGTCATTGCATTCTAATCTGATAGAAACATTCTTCGCCTCGGCGTGCTCCAGAATATTGCCTACTGTACCTTGAGCGATACGGAAAAGGGTTACTTCCACTTCTGTTGGCAAGCGCTCTTCCACTCCCCCAAATTCCGTAAATACCTTAGTCCCCAAGGATTCCAGACTATCCTTAGCATAGCGACTGATTGCTGCAGGTAGTCCAAGCTCATCCAATAAAGTGGGGCGAAGCTCCTTCATTAGCTTTGATATCTCATTCTGAGTATGAACTGCCAGAGATTGTATCTTCCGAAGCGTGCCGACAAAATCGGCATCTTCAACACCATCGGTTTCCGCTTTTGTTATAGCAGCTTGAAGGTTTAAGGTTAAACTGGTAAGAGCCTGACTGGTCTCATCATGTAGCTCTCGGGCAATCCGTTTTCGCTCCTCTTCTTGAGCGGTCAGAGCATGCTGAAGAAGAGTTTGATATCTTTCCTTCCCCCTTTCCAGTCTCTGGTATAGCCTAGCTTGCTCAATCGCAGTGCCGAGCTGACAACCAATCGAATTCAGGAGAAACATATCATCTGCAGAAAATTTACCTGGCACATGGCTAGCAATATTCATCACACCTAGGACCCTGTCTTTTGCTTTTAAAGGAACGCTGATAAACCCGCCCAGGCCTTCCGTGCTCACCAAGTCTGGGTGGGCCGCCCGTGGGTCTCTGGAAATATTCTCTAGTACAATGGGCTCCCCAGTTTCGGCTACCTTCCCCGCCACCCCTTCGCCCAGGCTCATCTCCATTTGCTCAACGTATTTAGCAGACAGACCACGATACACGCGGTAGCTTAGCTTCTGATTTTGCCCGTGAAGAAGCAATATCCCTCCTGTTGTGGCATTGACGATTTCTAGCACAGTGTCCAGGGCTATATTCAGGATGGCATCTAAGTCCCACAATCCACTAGTGGCGCTGGAAATACGATTCAAGGCGTGGAGATGGTGATGACGCCTCAGAATTTGATTCTCCAACTCTCTTTCTACAGTAACATCTTTTCTCAGCTCGGCAATCGCATTGATATTGCCCTGTTTGTCCTTTAGCGGATAAAGGATGATTTTAATGTACCCGTTAGATACAGTCTCTGTATTCAGGGCATGGTCAGGAGAAATAATAACCGTTGGATCGCCGCTTTGCAGCACTTTCATAAGAGGGCACTTCCACAAGGGATAGCGACATGGGCTGTTCCGACCTTCGAAGATTTCGTAGCAACGCTTGCCAATAAATGGTTTACTTTCTGGCAACACTTGCCTCATTGCAAGGTTGGCAAAGCTGACAAGGTATTCTTTATTGATAACAAAGAACTTATCTTCTACGCCATCCATCACGCCCTGCAAGCTTATATCTAAACTTGCATTTCCCCCAGTTCGCTGAATTGTTGATTTCTTTTGACCCATTACTACTACAGTCCTTGCAGGAATCTGGCAAGAATAAAATATATCAATCTTGTCAGGTTTGTCAAAATTAATTGTAAACCGCTTGCTAAATGAAGTTATTTACCAGCGCTTTTTCCCAGAGCATAGCTTATGCTATATTTTATGAATTCGACTGTAAAATTACTAGAGAGAAGAGCAATGATTGTAAAAATGTTAGTGGTCGGTCCTTTTGCCACCAATTGCTACGTCGTTGGTTCATCCTCCAGTAAGGAAGGGATGATTATTGACCCCGGTGCTGAAGCTGAGACTATTTTGAGAACGGTACAGCAAATGGGATTGTCCATATCTTTAATCGTGATAACCCATGCCCATATAGACCATGTTGGTGCCCTTCGCGCAGTTCAAGCAAGGACTAATGCACAGTTTGCCATTCACGAGGCCGAGAAAGGATTTGTGTTTTCCGCACCAATGCGTATGCTAACATCGCTCGGCATATCTCCTGTCAAATCACCCCCTCGGCCCGATAGGTTACTCAAGGACGGTGACCGGATAGACATAGGTGACTTACACTTTGAAGTCCTCTATACCCCGGGACATAGTTCCGGTGGGATCTCTCTTTCAGGGCATGGAGTAGTCTTTAGCGGCGATACTCTATTTAATTTTGGCATTGGCAGGACCGATTTTCCCGGTTGCAGCTACGAACGTTTGATGAAGAGCATTCATGAAAAACTTATGGTTTTGCCTGATGAAACCATTGTCTATCCCGGCCACGGCCCCCCCACCACTATCGGCGATGAACGCCGAGGAAATCCTTTCCTCTAGTGATTAAACCTTTTGACCTGGATTTCCTATATCAAACCGGGGGTACAGACAGGGTTCTATGGTAAAATAACTTCAAAAGCCCTTTGTTTGGCTACATTAGGTGAGGCTGATTGGAGGAAGCCAATGGGTAAAAAGTTCAAATTCTGCTTTAACTGGCGTCAATATTCTCTCCTGGTAATCGCCATCGTGCTGCTAGTCATGTCAGCGCTGGTCAGTTCTGGCCCTTCGATTGAGGACCTCCTAGCGGTTGACTACACACCGCTGCCCGTGGATGATTGGGAGGTATCGACACCCGCAGAGCAGGGGCTGGACCCGATGCTGGTGGCGGAACTATATTACAATGCGGCTGAATTGGAGACCCTCTATAGCCTGCTGGTCATCAAGAACGGCTATCTCATCGCTGAAGATTATTTCAATGAAGGTTCGGTTGACCAGAAGGACCGATTGCAATCGGTGACGAAGAGTTATACCTCGGCACTGGTCGGGATTGCGCTGGATCAGGGTTACCTGTCAAGCGTGGATCAGAAGATGCTTGATTTCTTCCCGGAAGTCGCCGACCAGATAACTGACCCGAGGAAGGAGCAGATAACGATTCGGGATTTGCTTCAGATGCGCGCTGGATATCCCTGGGAGGAAACCGACCCTGCTCTCTGGGATGGCCTTTTATCGGGTCACTATCTGCCTCTCATAGAAGAATTCCCTCTCATCGCTGATCCGGGAACCGAGTTCCATTACAGCAATCTATCGTCAAACTGGCTTGGGATTATCGTAGACCGGGCGACTGGTATGAATCTCAAGGCATACGCTGAAGAGAATCTTTTCTTACCGCTTGGCGTGGAGGCGGGCGAATGGGGCACGGATGCAGAGGGCCACAACAACGGCTGTGGGGATCTGCACTTGACGGCACGTGATGCGGCCAGGTTCGGCCTGCTATATCTCAACGACGGTGAATACGAGGGGAACCAGGTCGTTGCCGTAGATTGGGTGCATGATTCCCTGCAGAGGTACTCGGAGGATATCAATGTGACTGGCGGATTTCCGGCAAACTGGGGCCTTTCCTTTCGCGACGTCGGGTATGGCTACCAGTGGTGGTCTGCCAGGGTAGGTGAGCATCATTTCGACATCGCGTGGGGACATGGAGGGCAGCTGATTGTTTTGCTGGATGAACTCGATATGGTTATCGTCATTACCTCTTACCCGTTTTGGCTGCAACATGATGCCGAGGCATGGAAGCACGAATTGACCAATGTCAACCTGGTTGGTGAGTTCATCAAGTCCCTACCGAGTGAGTGACGGGCAGGCCAGAGTGATGTTCCGTCCCGCCGAAACTAAGTTCGGTTATGGCTGGATGTCTGCCGAAAGGCATTCGACCAACCAGAATCCATCATAGCCCAGAAACACTCATAAAGAGACAGTTCCCCGCTGTAAACTGCAACGCTTTGTTAGTTCTTCTTGCTATGTTCTATAGTTATGACTACGTGTCCCTTCTTGTGCCCTTTTTCAACATACCGGTGGGCCTCGACCATTTGTTCCAGCGGATAGCTCCTATCTATTACCGTTTTTAACTTTCCCGCTTCAACAAGCTCTTTGAGGAAGATCAGGTCTTCCGTCGTTACCTCGCCTCCGGAATCCTTGTTGACGTTGAGGTAGATTCCCCTCTTCCTTAGAGCCTTTTTACTTCGTGAAGACCGAAGTTTGTCTACGGCGTCAAAGATAACGTCATAGGTTTCGCCGCTTTGAGTAAAATCTTCTTTGGTGTAATCAATCACCTTATCGGCTCCCAGAGATTTCACCATTTCTAGATTCGCGGTACTGCATACCCCTGTAACTTCCGCCCCGAAGTGCTTGGCAAGCTGCACCGCATAGCTACCTACACTTCCGGAAGCGCCGTAGATAAGAACTTTTTGCCCGCTCTGGATATTCGCCTTTCTAAGAGTTTTCAACGCCGTAATTCCCCCGGAAGCAGCGCCAGCGGCGGCTTCCTCATGAGTCATGTTGGACGGCTTTATGGCCACCACCCCTCCTTTTGCTCCTCCCCCTTCCTCGGGCAAGCATTTGTACTCTGCATGAGCGCCGAAGCCAAAACCGGTAAGTGCAAAAACCTGGTCGCCTTTCTTGAATCTTTTTACGTCTTTACCTATCGCTTCAATCTCCCCGGCTAACTCCATTCCCAGTATGCTTCTTTTTGGCTTTCGAAGACCTAAATATATTCGAAAGGGGAGCATTTGCCAGAAAGGGACGTTGAAACTTCGAACCCTCACATCACCTACGTGACAGGTTGTGGCATGTATTTTTATCAGTACTTCATTGTCCTTGGGAACAGGTTTTTCTACCTCTTGTAGCTGAAGAACCTCCGGTGGTCCATATTTCGTGCATACAATTGCTTTCATGAGTTTCCTCCTGATTTGTCAGGTTTTGTTATTATGCTCGACAGTTATGACGACTTTTCCTCGGGCGTGTCCTTCTCCAAAATACCGGAGAGCTTCAGGAACCTCACTTAACGGGTGGCATTTATCTATAACAGGTTTTACTTTGCCAGCTTCAAAAAGCTCTTTCATAAAAGCCAAATCCTTGTTTGGTTTATGCGCCAGGATACCCATTTTCTTACTCGTGGTCATTGAAATCAATGGTCCCAGAAACACAACTTGAAAAATTCGAGCTGTGGAACCTCCGACCATGACGTAAATTCCCTTCGGACTCAAAGCACGCTTGTAATCGAAAATCGAATGATGTGCCGCAAAATCAAGAATCCAGTCATAACGCTGACCACTTTTAGTGAAATCTTCTTGAGTGTAATCAATGACGTGGTCTGCACCAATCGATCGCATTATGTCCAATTTCCTCGTGCTGTCCACACCAGTCACTTCAGCCCCGAATGATTTGGCAATCTGCACTGCAAATGTGCCTGCACCACCACCCGCACCATTAATCAAAACCTTTTGCCCTGGCTGAATCTGTCCTTTATCGCGAAGACCCTGCAGGGCAAGGACTGCCCCCTGAGGCACGGCCGCTACTTCCTCGAATGTCATGCTGGCCGGTTTCAACACCAATGCATTTTCAGGAGCACATACATACTCGGCAAAACCGCCAAAGCCGCACCCGGATAGGTCCCCGTATACCTCATCACCTGGCTGAAATTGCTTTACGTTTCTGCCAACCGCTTCAACCTGCCCTGCTACTTCACCTCCGAGTATCTTGTTTTTTGGTTTCAGAAGCCCAAAGAATAGGCGGTTCATGAACGGCTTACCTCTCAGAAGACCCCAGTCCCAGTCATTTACAGATGCTGCATGAACTTTTACCAACACTTCATTATCCCTGGGAGTAGGTTTTTCTATCTCTTTAAGTTCGAGAACAGACGGTGGCCCGTATTTCTCATACACAATCGCTTTCATAAAAATTTCTCTAAGATTGCTTTGATTTTGTCATTTACCATATAGTTTACCAAAATCATCCTATAAGTTTGTAAAAACCTAACAACGTTATTTAGCAACTTGGCCGCCCAGAATTGCCGTCTGCGCGATATTGGTCTTGGTTCGGCCAAGCAGTATTAATAATATTCCCTATTAACGGCTTCTGTTAATACTGCTTCGGTGTTGCTAATACCGCCCCATTAACTGGGGGATTGTGGTCGAGCAATCAAGATATATTGCTCAAATAATTACGATAGTTCGCCAAGGTCTCTTTTAAGTTATCACCGCCGAATTTCTCCAGGCAAGCGTCAGCCAGGACAATGGCTAACATGGCTTCGGCGATTACCCCGGCGGCAGGGACAACACAAATATCGCTGCGCTCATAGTGAGCCTTGACCTTCTCACCGCTGCGAAGATCTACGGAAGGTAAAGGACTAGCCAGGGTAGCAATAGGTTTGACTGCTGCCCTGACTAATATGGCCTCGCCATTGCTTATGCCACCTTCGATGCCACCGGCACGGTTGGTGGCATGTCGCCAGGGAAGCCCCTTCGCTTTTCTATGCGGGCCGGGTTCGATAACGTCGTGAGCCTGCGAACCTTTAAGCCCTGCTAAAGCAAATCCAGCTCCGATTTCCACCCCTTTCACGGCATTGATGCTCATTATGGCTTGGGCAATCCGACCATCGAGACGGCGATCCCAGCTAACATGGCTGCCCAGGCCGATGGGGACGCCGGTAGCAATCACCTCAAAAATGCCGCCCAACGTGTCACCATCAGCTTTGGCCTCATCAATGGCTGCCACCATCGCCTTTTCTAGTTCGGCATGGGCACAACGGACCGGGGAGGCTTCTAATTGCTGCCAATCTATAGAGCTTGTTTCGCCTTGTTCCCGGTAATGTCGCCCAATCGCCACGGTGTGGCTATGAATAGAAATGCCCAACTCCTCCAGGAATCTCCGGGCTATAGCTCCGACGGCTACTCTGGCGGCTGTTTCCCGGGCACTGGCTCTTTCCATAATCGGCCTGATATCCTCGAGACCATATTTAGTCACTCCCGCCAGGTCGGCATGTCCCGGGCGGGGGCAGGTTACAGGCTCGACTTCTTTCTCTACTGGAGAAACGCTTAACTGTTCCTGCCAGTTTTGCCAATCCCGGTTGGTGATAAAGAGTGCGATGGGGCTACCTGTAGTGAACCCGTGGCGAACACCGGCCATAATTTCCGCCTTATCCTCTTCAATCTTCATACGGGGGCCGCGCCCGTAGCCCTGCTGGCGGCGCTTGAGTTCTTTATTGATATACTCTTCTTCCAGGGGAAGGGCAGCCACCATTCCTTCCACTATGGCTAACAACCCCTTGCCGTGGGATTCTCCAGCGGTGAGAAAGCGAAATTGTCCCATTAGCTTTGATATAGAAATTGAGGTTGGGGATAGCTATGGTTTAAGATTTCCAACAAAATTATATCTTGGGCGCTCAATCCCGATAACCTTGCCTGTATAGCATTGACAAACCCCAACAGTGACCATAGTGTTAGTTTAGGTGGTTGATAATGCTCCACTATCGCAGTTTCGATGCCTGCTAGTTCTGCTGCCAAGTCTATAGCTGTATTCAGATCACCTAGCTCATCAACCAGCCCCAACTCTTTGGCTTCGGTACCAGTGTAAATTTGCCCTGTAGCCAAATCTCTGACCTCTTCCCTGCTTAGCCCCCTCCCCTCAGCCACTACACCGATAAATTGCTCGTAATACTCATCAATCCTTTGCTGCATGATCTCCTCTTCTCCCGGCGTCAGTTCTCTCAATCCCTGATACATGTCCTTATACTTGCCGCCCTTGAATATTTCTATCTGGATACCCAGCTTCTCCAAAAACCCCTCAATATTCGGTATCGCAGAGATAACACCGATGCTCCCCGTCATTGTAGTAGGAAGGGCAACAATCTTATCCGCTTGGGTTGAGATATAGTAGCCGCCTGAAGTAGCCGTGCCCCCCATGCTTACCACAATGCGTTTTGTCTCCTTAACTCTTTCTATTTCCCACAGAATTTCCTGGCAAGGCGCTATCTCACCGCCAGGGCTCTCTATACGGAAGACAATCGCTTCGACTGCCTTATCTTTCTCCACTTTCGCTAAATAATTTCTCACCAACTCCGGGGTAATGGTTGAGCCTGAGAGCAATGAAGAGCCCTCGGTGGTAATAGTCCCGCTTAGCGGGATTACAACAATTTTACCTTCTGCCGGTCTGAGAATTAAGATAAGGGGAATTAGTATTGCCGCAAGTACTAATACTATGCACACGCTGATAATAATTGCCTTTTTTTTCACCTCTTTCCTCCTGTCAATATTTCCTTAGCCTTATTAAACATTATATCAACGGGAGCTTCCCTTGCTGTCCATAGCTTGAAGGACGCTGCTCCCTGATATACTAACATAGGTAGTCCGCCAAGTATATTGGCCCCAACTTTTTGTGCTAGCCTTAACAAGGGTGTTGGCCAGGGGTTATATACCAGGTCATAAACTAAGGCGCTCCTAGGAATCACTTCGAGGCTCAGAGGCGATTGTTCTTCTTGAGGACTATCCTTCATTCCTATAGTAGTGCAATGGACTATTAAATCGCAGTTGTCAAGAGTTCTGGCTGAGCTTAGATTCTGCCACTGAAAAGCAGTGATATCTGGCTCCAAGTCCCTCGAACCTGATGGAGCTCTTTTGATATACTTCGTCAAATTCTCGGCCAATGCACTGGCTCGCTCAAAGATACCATCAGTAATAGCCAGTGAGGCTACCTTCCTTTGCATCAGAGTAAAACTCACTGCCCTGGCCACCCCACCAGCACCCAGGATTACCACTCGCTTTGCTTCGGGGACGAAGTGCCCTTCTTTGTCTAGCGCCTCGATAAAACCATAGGCGTCGGTATTAAAACCCAGAAGCCTGTCATCTTTTTTTACTATGGTATTGACAGCACCGATCGAACTTGCCAGGTCATCGACTTCATCTAACAAAGGTAAAACTGTCTCTTTATAGGGCACGGTTACGTTAGCTCCAACTTTTTGAGGCTTTCTTAAACCATTCACTATGTCATGAAGTTGGGCAGGGCTTGTCTCCCAGGCTTCGTAGCGAATATCAAGTCGATAATAGTCCAGGGCCGCCTGCTGGAAATAAGGGGAGATAGAATGCTTAATGGGATAACCGATGAGACCTATGTATCTAGACATTGTTTAAGATCCTTCGCTATTGCTCAGGGCGGTGGTTATCTAGAAAACCCTGAAGAATAAAGGCCGCCGCTATGGCATCTATTTCGGCTTTGACCGAAAAGCTGTGATTTTTGGCTCCTCTTTTTGCTCTGGAGCGCAGTTTACTTCCCTTGCCACCAGCCTCCGTCTTCAAGCGCTCGGCAGCTTTGGTAGAGAGTCGTTCATCCCATAGTTGTATATCAAGCTGGTTGAGATTGCTTTGCTTCGCTTGCCATAATAATTTGTCAGCGAAAGCTATTACCTTACTGGCTTGCGTTCCCAGCTCGCCGTTTAACCGGCGAGGCAATCCAACTACAATGCGCTCTGCCTCATATTGCTTCACCAGCTTGAGAATCTCATCTATAACGGCATATTCGTCTTCTCCAGCAATCACGGTCAGAGGAGTAGCCAAAATCCCCTGAGGATCGCTTATGGCCACACCGGTTCTCTTATCTCCAACATCTAGCCCTAAGCTGCGCATATCAAACCTTCTGAACCAATTTATAAACCAGTTTAAGGGCTTCGTCAATCTTGGCGACATCTTTTCCGCCGGCTTGAGCCATAGCAGCCTTGCCACCACCACCCCCACCAGCAACTTTGGCTACTTGATTAACGAGATCCCCAGCATGGAACCCCCTAGCTATCAGATCAGAAGTCACCATAGCCAGAAAGTTGGGCTTCCCATTATGAACTGTAGCCAAAACCACTATGGCGCTTCTTAGCCTGTCTCGCAATATATCGCCCATTTCCCTGAGGATAGGCATAGACAATGGCAGCACCTTGGCAACCAGAACTGTAACACCGCTCACCTGTTCCGCTTGCCCGGTTAAATCCTCCGCCATTCTGCGAGATAGCTCCCTTTCCAGTGAAAGCACTCTCTTACGCTCTCCTTCCAGTTCATTGATCAGGGTGCTCACCTTGCCAGGAACCTCTTCCAGTGAGCATTCCACTTCTTTGGCTACACTCTGCAAAGCAGCTAAGCGAGATTCAATTAAGGATTCAGCCTTTCTTCCGGTTCCCGCTTCAATACGATGCAGTCCTGTGCCGATGCTGCTTTCATTGGTTATCAGGAACATGCCAATTTCTCCTGTTGAACTCACATGAGTGCCGCCACAAAGCTCTTTACTTATTGCTGGCTCCCCGATTTCCAGCATCCGGACTTCTTCTCCGTACTTTTCTTCAAATAAGGCAATAGCACCCTCAGCGATGGCCTGCTTATGAGGGAGCACTCTTGCTTCGGCTCTTAAGTTCTGGCGTATCCATTCATTGACTTGTCCTTGAATTTCATTGAGCTGCTCTTCAGTTATTTCTCCTAAATGAGAGAAGTCAAATCTGAACCTTTCAGGCTCCACCAAAGAACCTTTTTGCTCAATATGCCTGTCCACTATTTGCCTTAAAGCAGCCTGGAGGAGATGGGTGGCAGTATGGTTCCGAGCAATATCCAAACGGCGAGCAGAATCCACCTTAGCTTCAACTTCATCATCAACAGATATACTGCCTTCAACAACTTCTCCCTGATGTACAATCACATCGGAGGCCGTTCTAATAGTATTTACTATGGCTACTTTTCCTTTCTGGCTGCTGATTTCGCCACTATCGCCTACTTGCCCACCCATTTCGCCATAGAAAGGAGTCTTATCAAGTATTATGTCAACCTGACCACCTTCAGCCACAGTTTCTGCAGGATTCTCATTAATTACTAGATCGCAAACCTTCGACCTGGAGCTGCATTCTTCATAGCCAACAAAATCCGTCTGCGTACCAATGACAGTAGCCCTTACCTTCAAACTACTTGTCCCACGCATACTGATCCGAGCCTTTTCCCGTTGCTTCTCCATTTCAGCCTGGAAACCTTCCCAGTCTATAGACAGGCCTTTTTCTCTGGCAATCTCGGCGGTTAGCTCTGGCGGGAAGCCATAGGTATCATAAAGTCTGAATACCTCTTTGCTTGTCAGCCCCTTCCTGCTTTGAGCTATAGCTTCGCCAGTGAGTTTTTCCACCAAGTTAAGTCCGGTATCTAAGGCAGCAATGAACTTTTCCTCCTCGGCATTAGTTATATCGGTGACTGAGTTTCGTTTGTCTATAAGCTCAGGATATATGTGGCTCATCGTGCTAATGACAACCTGAGCCATTTCATTAAGGAACGGGTCATTCAATGCCAGTTTCCTGCCGAAGAGCGAAGCCCGCCTGAGTATTCGCCGCAGGACATATCCCCTGCCTTCGTTGGAAGGCATTACGCCATTGGCGATAAGAAAGGCAATGCCGCGTGAATGCTCAGCCACAATTCTAATGGCTCGGTCGGTATTCTTATCCCGACCATATTCTTTCCCAGACAATTGGCAAATATGATCCACTAAGGGAGAAAACAAATCTGTTTCATAAAGGGAGGACTTGCCCTGGATAGCTGCTAAAGTCCTCTCTAGTCCCATACCCGTATCGATGTTCGGTTTGGGTAAAGGAGTACGCTGTCCACTTAGGTCTTGATTGTATTGAGTGAATACCAGGTTCCATATCTCCGAGAAGCGACCACAGTCGCAATTAGGCTTACATTCAGGTCTACCACATCCAAACTCCTCACCCAGGTCATAGTGAATCTCGCTGCATGGTCCACAGGGACCAGAATCACCAACCGGCCCCCAGAAGTTGTCCTCTTCGCCGAATCGCAGTATCCTCCCGGCGGGCACGCCAACTTCTCGCCAACAGGCGAAGGCTTCATCATCGTCGAGGTAAATAGTTATCCAGAGCCGCTCCTCAGGCAGTTTCAAATACTTGGTAACAAAGTCCCAGGCCCACAAAATAGCTTCTTTCTTAAAATAATCACCGATACTGAAATTGCCCAGCATCTCGAAGAAGGTAAGGTGTTTGCTATCACCCACCGAATCTATATCAGTGGTGCGAAAGCACTTCTGGCAGGAAGCTAATCGCCGGCTAGGTGGGGCCTCCAATCCCATGAAATATGGCTTAATTTGCACCATGCCAGCGCTAGTCAACAGTAAAGTAGGATCCTTATGAGGCACCAGTGAGGAACTGGGGATAACCTCATGCCCCTTGTCCTGGAAGAAACCCAGAAAGGCTTGCCTCAGTTCGTCACCAGTCACTTACCAGTCACCTTCTTGATTTTAGAAGGTGACAGCTTTAATGTCAATCAGGCTGGACGAGAGCACTTAGTAATGTCACTCAGAGGAATCCAAATGAATTTGGATGATAAAGAATCTCAGAGATTATTTGGTTCGCTCAGAATGACAACCCGAACTTGGCCATAGTACTAAAATTTCTCCTTAATTTCTGTTCCCTGGTTTGTACCTATACGAATTCCTTGAAATTCTTTCCCGCGCCATTTATAATACAACGTCCTAGTAATCTTGGCCAAAAATTATACCGCTAATAAACTACAAGGGTTCAAGTTAAGACTGCGTTGAAGGCAGTACACGTCTATTGAAAGGAGCGTAATATGATTTCGTTTAGCCCAACAGAAGAACAGCAAATGATTGTGAGTATGGTAAAACAGTTCGCCAGTGACGAAATGCGCAAAATCTACCGGGAATGCGACGAGAGCGGTGAGATTCCTGACAGTATCATAGATACTGCCTGGAAAATGGGGCTTATTGCCAGCAATATACCTGAGGACTACGGCGGATTTGGAGGGGAGCACTCAGCCATCACAGGTTCACTGATAGCCGAGGAACTGGCTTGGGGAGACCTTTCTATGGCGATACATATCCTCTGTCCGGCTCTATTTTCTTATCCAATCTTGGAGATGGGCACTGAGACGCAGAGAAAGAAATATCTGCCGCTTGTCTGTGCTGAGAAATATAAAGCAGCCACTGTTGCCCTCATTGAGCCACACTTTGGCTTTGACCCTTGCTCTCTGTTAACCATTGCCCGACCTGAAGGCAATGAGTATGTTCTTAATGGCGAGAAATGTTATGTGCCACTAGCTGCTGAGGCCGACTTTTTGCTCGTCTATGCAGCGGAAAATGGAAGCAGTCAGGGTTTTATCATTGAAAAAGGTACAAAGGGGCTCGAGATTGGCGAACGGGAGAAGAATATGGGCATAAAGGCTCTAGCCACATACGAGCTTAGCCTGAAAGACTGTCGTGTTCCTAAGGAGAATCGGTTGGGGGGTCCGAAGGGATGTGATTTTAACCGTATCATAAATTGCTCACGGGTGGCGCTGTCGGCAATGGCCGTAGGAGTAGCTAAAGCTGCCTTCGAATACTCTAGGGACTACGCCAAGGAACGTGTTGCCTTCGGAGAGCCAATCGCCTCCCGTCAAACAATAGCTTTCATGCTGGCGGAAATGGCAATTGAAATTGATGCAACCAGGCTGATGACCTGGGAGGCTGCCTGGAAGTTAGACCGAGAAGAAGAGGCGACTAAAGAAGCATCTCTGGTAAAGGCATATGCTGACGATATGGCTATAATGGTAACTGACCGTGCTGTACAAATTCTGGGAGGGCATGGTTATGTTCGTGAGCATCCGGTGGAGCTTTGGTTGAGGAACGGTCGAGGATTTGTCACTTTTGATGGCATGGCTATAGTATAAAAGGAGGTATTGCGCAATGATAGATTTTGAACTGACACCAGAACAACAAGAAGGGATAAAGGCAGCTCACGAATCTGCAAAAGAACTATTTCGGCCCATCAGCCGTTATTATGATGAACATGAGCATGAAAGCCCAAAAGAACTCATTGACAAGATGTGGGAGAGAAGAAGCGAAGGTGTATTCAGCATGGGCCTGGATCCAGCAACAGCTCTTAGAATTGAAGAGCTATGCTGGGGAGATGCAGGTCTTTACTTATGTATTCCTGGCCCGGCACTCGGGGGTGCCGCTGTTTTTTCTTCAGGTACAAAAGAGCAAGTGGGGCGTTTTTTAGGTGGCTTCAATGAAGGGAGGGCGAAATGGGGTGCTATGGCGATGACCGAACCACATGCTGGCTCAGATACCGCTGCTATCAGTGCCACCGCTGTGTGTGATGGTGACGAATGGGTGCTCAACGGTGAGAAGATTTTTGTCACCATGGGGAAACGTGCCTTGGAAGATTCTGATGGCTTTGTGGTAGTCTGGGCAACGGTGGATAAATCAGCAGGACGAGCCGGTATGAAGTCTTTTGTGGTGCCAGCCGGAACCCCAGGGATGAGAGTGGAAAAGCTAGAGAAAAAGCTCGGGATCAGAGCCAGTGACACGGCTACTATCGTTTTCGATAATTGCCGTATTCCCTTTGACAACATACTCGGCAGCCCGGAGGTCAAGAAAACGGAAACCAAGGGTTTCAGAGGTGCAATGGCAACTTTTGATGCCACACGACCTATTATAGCTGCCCAGGCCATTGGTGTCGGACGTGCTGCACTGGATTTTGTTAAAGAAACACTGGAGAATAAAGGCATAAAGATACGTTATGGTGCACCCAGACAGAAGCTCACAGCCCTGGAACGGGATATAATGGAAATGGAAGCGAATTATAAAGCGGCCAAATTACTTACCTTACGGGCTCTATGGATGATGAGCCAGGCTCAACCCAATAGCTTGGAGTCATCAATGGCTAAGACAAAAGCTGGCCTTGCCGTTACCAAAATCACTCAGAAAGCAGTTGAGATTATGGGGCCGCTGGGCTATTCCCGAAAGCACTTACTGGAGAAGTGGATGCGCGATGGTAAGATAAATGATATCTTTGAAGGAACGGGGCAGATTAATATGCTTGTCACAGCCCGCCGAGTTCTCAACTATTCAAGAGACCAGCTTAAATAAAAGTTACTATGTCAAAGAGCTGATATTTGCTGTTTTTTGACGCATTGGAAGATTGCTTGCGCATCAAATACCTGCTCCTTCGTAGACAAACTAGAACCGAGGACGCCATTTACTATCAAGGCAATCTAGATGAGTGGAAGTTTGCAAGAGGATTATTTCAGTAGGATGAGATTCAACTCCCTGCATCAACCGAGAATTTAATTATTTCCCTTTCTTCGTGTAATCAGGGCACCAAGTGGCGTTTGGGCGCTCAGGGCAATGACAAGCAGTTCTCCAGTTCCATTTACAATTGTCACAGAGAAAAATATTCATGCCAAGGGTTTTTTTGACCCCCAGTTTGAACTTCTCTAGCCAACTGGGATTGCTTCGCCTCTTCACTTCGTTCGGAGTGGCAGCCGGGGCAATAATATCCCCTACATATCCTTAGATAGAGTGGCTAAGAATTCAGCGTTATTCTTCGTCTTAGCCAGCCGTTCCAGGATCCTTTGTGTAGCCTCGCCGTGATTAGGTGAATCACTATCTATCATATTAACCACGCGCCTCAGCAGCCATACTTGTTTCAAGGTATTTTCATCCAGCAAAAGCTCTTCCCTCCTTGTGCTGCTGGGCATAATGTCTATAGCCGGAAAGATCCTTCGCTCAGATAGTTTTCTATCTAAGTGGAGTTCCATGTTACCTGTTCCCTTAAACTCTTCATATATGAGATCATCCATGCGGCTGCCGGTATCCACGAGGCAAGTAGCAATGATGGTTAGACTCCCACCCTCTTCAATGTTGCGAGCAGTACCGAAGAAGCGCTTGGGAGGATGCAAGGCTGTTGAATCAATACCACCAGATAAAGTACGCCCGCTAGGGGGCAAGGCTAAGTTGTAAGCTCTTGTAAGTCTGGTAATGCCGTCAAGGAGTATGACCACATCTTTGCCCGTTTCTACTAGCCTTTTGGCTCTCTCTAATGCTAATTCCGCTACCCGAGTCTGGCTTTCTACCGGTTCATCGAAGGTGGCAGCAATAACCTCGGCCTTAACTGACCTCTTCATATCAGTGACCTCTTCGGGTCTTTCCCCAATAAGGCAAACCATGAGGTGAATATCATTACAGTTAGTAGTTATGGCGTTTGCAATTTTTTGAAGAAGCACAGTCTTTCCTGCCTTAGGTGGCGATACAATAAGACCTCTTTGCCCCCGGCCTATAGGTGCCACCAGATTGATTAGACGAGTGGATATCTCGTCTGACGTTGTTTCCAGATTGATGAGATTGTTAGGAAAAGTGGGCGTCAGCGAACCGAAATTGCGGCGTGTCCTTGCCAATTCAGCGTCGAGCCCATTGATACTCTCCACTCGAAGTAAGCTGTAGTATTTCTCGCTCTCTTTAGGAGGTCTGGCCTGACCACAAATAGCATCGCCGTCTCTTAAGTTGAAACGGCGGATCTGGGAATTTGATACATAGACATCATTAGCACCACGCCGGAAGGTATCCTGTCGTAGGAAGCCATATCCTTCGCTGATGGTCTCTAGGATGCCTGTTATAAACATATTTCCCTGCTGTTGGGCTTCCGCCTCCAGGATGCGGTGGACAAGCTCGGACTTTTTCAAAGCAGAGTAGCCGCTTATGCCACACTCCTTAGCCATCGCTTCTAGTTCATCCCGATTTTTGCTTTCTAGTTGTGCCATAGTTATCATATTAGCCTCTTTTTAAATATTTTTTATATCTATAGTTTTGTGGGAGCTTTTATAGTAATTCCTCCCTTTCCATCACCTTTTTCCAGTCATCCTTAAAACGTTCAATGCCGATAGTTGTTAAAGGGTGTTGTATCATTTGTAGTAACACATCATAAGGCACTGTAGCAATATGAGCACCAACCTTAGCTGCTACTAAACAATGTTGAGGATGTCTGATGCTAGCGGCGATAACTTGAGTAGGTAGTTGATAATAATCCAAGTACTCCACAATGTCAGCTACCACTTTCATACCATCCTCTCCAATGTCATCCAATCTGCCCACAAAAGGGCTTATAAAAGTGGCTCCTGCTTCTGCCGCTAGCAAAGCCTGGTTCAAGGTGAAGCACAAAGTAAAATTCACCTTTATGTTTTCACTGGCCAGCACCGAGGTTGCTTCCACTCCTTCAAGGCTAGCTGGTATTTTAACCACGATATTTTGCGCCCATTTGGCTATTTCTCTGGCCTCAGTCACCATTGTTTGGACATCCTGGCTTAATACCTCAGTAGATACCGGGCCGGGGACAATGGAGCAGATCTCCTGGACCAAGCTTCGATAATCAACCTTGCCTTCTCTCGATACAATGCTGGGATTGGTGGTTACCCCTGTAATCACCCCTAGTCTCACCCCATGGCGAATATGCTCTATATTGGCAGTATCTAAAAATATCTTCATCTTCTTAATTTAAAGGTAGGCTTGTCTGAGCACCTTCGACAAGCGTCTCCTTGGCTGCCCCAATGAACCCCAGGAATAACGGGTGAGGAGAATCGGGGCGAGATTTGAACTCAGGATGAAATTGGCAGGCAAGCATCCAGGGATGATCTCGTAATTCAGTAATTTCCACTAGTATTCCATCCGGGGATAACCCAGATGCTACAAGACCGGCTTCCTCTAATGGCTGGCGGAAGTGATTGTTAAATTCATAGCGGTGGCGATGCCTTTCATAGACTACTTCAGTGCCGTAGGTATGAGCTGCCGTTGTTCCTGCTACCAGATGACAGGGATAAGTCCCGAGCCTCATAGTTCCTCCCTTTTGCTCCACGCCCTTCTGATCAGGGAGCAGGTCGATGACAGGATAAGCACTACTGGCATCAAACTCAGTGGAATTTACCTCTTCGGTATGGAAAACATGGCGGCCAAATTCGATGACCATAATTTGCATCCCCAAGCACAAGCCCAAGTATGGGACATCCCTTTCTCGGGCAAATTTGGCAGCTTTTATCATGCCTTCAATTCCACGATAGCCGAAGCCACCAGGAACAATTATACCTTGAACTTGCCCAAGCTTATCATCGGCCATGCCATCCAATTCCTCGGAATCTAGCCATGCTATCTTCACTTCGCGATTATGCGCTAATGCCGCATGGCACAATGCTTCGCGCACGGAGTAATAAGCATCCCTGAGCTCTACGTATTTGCCTACTAATCCAATAATTACAGGCTCTTTAAGAGCTTTTAGCCTAGCTACCATGTCTCGCCATTCTTCCAGATTGCTTTTCCCGGCTTTTAATCTCAATCGGCTAACTATGAATTCCCCTAACCCTGCATCCTCGAGCAGCAGTGGCACCTCGTAGATGGTTTCGCTGGTAACCAGGGAAATAACTGCCTCTTTATCTACATCGCAAAACAGCGATATTTTATCCTTTATCCCTTCAGATATCTCCTTATCGCTGCGACACAGTATAACGTCGGGCTGAATACCAATTCTCCTTAGCTCGTTGACGCTGTGTTGGGTTGGCTTGGTCTTTAGCTCATCGGTGGCGGCGATGTGTGGCAAAAAGGTGACATGAATATATAGCACATTATCCCGGCCTTCATCCTTTCTCATTTGCCTTATAGCTTCGAGGAAGGGTTGCCCTTCAATATCTCCCACAGTGCCGCCAACTTCAACAATAATTAGCTCAGCCTGAGATATTTCGGCTACTTCCCTCACCCGTCTTTTTATTTCATTGGTTACATGGGGAACCACCTGAATTGTGCCTCCCAAAAAATCTCCTCGCCTCTCCTGAGCAATGACCGAAGAATAGACCTGCCCGGAAGTGACGTTAGACGCTTGGGTCAGCTCCACTCCAATAAATCTTTCATAATGTCCTAAATCCAAATCAGTCTCGGCACCGTCTTGAGTAACAAACACTTCACCGTGTTGGTAAGGGGACATCGTCCCCGGGTCAACATTCAAGTAAGGATCAAGCTTCTGCACAGAGACAGATATGCCGCGGCTTTTCAATATTTTGCCGATAGAGGCTACTGAAATTCCCTTACCTACAGAACTAACTACGCCACCAGTAATGAAAATATACTTACTCACCGCTCATTACAAGAGTATAAAGAAAGCCAAATCTTGTAGGTCGATCCTAAGATGCGAAGCAAACCTGAGTTTCTTTAATTATAAAAAGTAAGATTCTAAATTGTCAAGTCTGCTTCATTCAAATTATTTGACACACTCTGTCTTGGATTTGGGCACAGATTTTTGTGGAACATGTGGCAATGCTATAATAAGCATAGTTAAAAATGTCTAAAAAATACATTCTGGCTTTTGCAATAATAGTAGCGGTAGCGTTAGGTATCAGTGTTTGGGCTTTATCCCTTTTCCCAACATCCAGCCCATCTCAGTCTTATAACTCAACCCAGTACACTGATCCCGATTGGACATTTCCCCCAGAGGGCGAGCCAGCTACGCCCTTGCCTGATTTTCCCCCGGTAGTGGCCGAGGTAATGCCCTCGGTGGTTTCCGTGACTACAGAGATGAGCGTCTCTTCTTTCTTCGGTCAGAGTACGGAATATGTTGTTGGGTCCGGGATAATTACCGATGATAAAGGATATATTGCCACCAATAACCATGTAGTTGAAAATGCCCAGAGCATCTACGTAGAGTTGGCCGATGGTAGAACTTTCCCCGCGAATATAGTAGGCACTGACCCCCTATCTGACCTTGCTGTGATAAAGATAGACGCCACAGATTTGCCTTATGCCTATTGGGGCGACTCAAGCTTATTATCTGTTGGCGATTGGGTATTAGCTATTGGCAATGCTCTGGGAGGAGGAGGTGGAGCAACCCAGGGCATAGTCAGCCGCTTAAATGCATCCATGAACGTTGAAGGAAATACCCTTTACGGTTTAATCCAAACCACGGCGGCTATCAATCCCGGCAACAGCGGTGGCCCATTGGTAAACATGTCTGGTGAGGTGATAGGCATTACCAGTATTAAGATAGTGGCGTCCGAAGTAGAAGGTATAGGCTTTGCCATAAGCAGTGATGAAGCTAAGCCTATCATCGAAGATCTAATTCGTTATGGTCACGTTACTTACCCTTGGTTGGGTGTGTGGGCGCGGACAGTGGACCCTTTGCTAGCTGCGACAATGAACCTTTCTGTGGATAGGGGAGCGCTCATTGTAGAAATAGTTGCCGGCAGCCCTGCAGATACTGCGGGGTTAATAGAAAATGACATCATCATCCGCTTTGGGGGCCATGAATTAAGCGATATTGCCGACCTCGTCCGAGCCATTCGAGCTAACGAAATTGGCGAAGAGGCAGAGATAGTCTTTGTTAGAGGCGAAGATACTGAAACAACCTCAGCGCGACTGGTAGAATACCCGACTTCCTAGGATAAACTTCCTTAATGCAAATCCCGAATTCAGTAACCAAGACCTGCCTGTTTTGAATTTGGAAATTTGAATTTTGGAATTTGTTCAGGGTTTACGATTTGTCTTTTTAATTGCCAAAGAGACCTCGCTATCAGAGATACGATGTTTCTCACTGTAAGCCCCGTCAGGAGGCAAACCATCAATAAGCTCCCGAGATAAGGTCTCCTGTTTAATATAGTCGGCAAAAGTATTTATTACTTGCTTGATAGTTGGTTCTTTTGTCTGATAATAGGTAATGATATGGTCTGTGATATCAAACATGGCATTGCGACGCATATTTTGAAGATGACGCACAAGTTCTCTACTTAGTCCCTCGGCAATTAGCTCAGGGGTCAATTCAGTATTTATGGCCACCCAATATCTGGCGTCGTTGGTTATGCTGTAATCTGGCATGTTTGAAGGAAATTCCACTTGTTCCTTTGCTTCACTCAATATGACAAGTTGCTTGACATTTATCTCTTCCATTACCTCCGTAGCTAAGTTTTTTAAAGCTTTCTTTTCTCCCTCGGTCCCTACCCCGACCAGGGCTTTATCCAATGGCTGGCGTACTTTAATCCCCGCCTTAGCTCGTGCTGCCCTGCCCAAGCTGGATATTTTCATAGCTAGCTCAACATCACTGTTTAGTTTGTCGTTGATTTTAGTCTTATCCGCTATAGGGAAATCGGTTAAATGAACGCTTTCTCTAGCTTCAGGATTAACAGAGCGTAGCAAATTCTGATAAAGCTCTTCAGCAATAAAGGGCACAAAGGGAGCCAGCAGTTGGGCTAAAGTCACCAGGCATTGATGCAGCGTAGTATATGCGGCCAATTTATCGGCATCGTTCTCGCTTTTCCAGAACCGGCGGCGGTTTCTTCTCACATACCAGTTGGAGAGATTATCTATAAACCCCTCAATCCTACGTGTCGCAGCAGTAGGATTGTAGCTGTCAATCGATTTGGAAACCTCGCTTATAAGCCGATTGAGTTCTGAACTAATCCAATTATCCAGCTCCGTGAAAGCTTTTGGCTGATCGCTGTCAGCCGACAAAGTCTGAGGAACAAAGCGATCGATATTGGCATAAAGAGTGAAAAAGGAATATGTATTCCACAAAGTAAGGAAAAATTTACGTATCGTCTCCTCAAGCATCTTAGTGGAGAAACGATGGTTATCTTCTCCTGTAGTAGAAACGAGCATATACCACCTTAGAGCGTCTGCGCCATAATTATTAATCACAGCCCAGGGATCAATTACATTGCCCTTGGACTTACTCATTTTCTCACCCTGAGCATCGACAACGTGCCCTAGGCAAATGACATTCTTAAAGCAAGGGCAATTGAAAAGTAGAGTAGATATGGCATGTAGGCTGTAAAACCAGCCCCTAGTCTGATCCACAGCCTCGCAAATAAAATCAGCGGGAAAATTCTGCTTAAACTTATCTTTATTCTCGAAGGGATAATGCCACTGGGCTGCCGGCATAGCCCCGGAGTCGAACCAACAATCAATTACCTCGGGAACACGCTGCATCATGCCATCACATTTAGGACAGGCGAAAGTAATTTCATCCATATAAGGGCGGTGTAAATCCAGTGGTGTAGTCAAGCCGCTGAGATTTGACTGTGCCATTAATTCGTCCAGCCCCCCGACACATTCACAATTGCCGCAGGAGGAACAGCGCCAAATATTGAGTGGAGTCCCCCAATACCTCTCCCGCGAAAAAGCCCAATCAACGTTATTCTCCAGCCAGTTGCCAAAACGGCCGTACTTAATATAATCGGGGTACCAGTTTATTTCGGCATTACCCGAGATAAGTTCTTGTTTCACCGCTGTTGTCCTGATGTACCAGGTCTGCTTGGCATAATAAAGAAGAGGTGACTCACACCGCCAGCAGAAAGGGTAGGTATGAGTGAACCTTTCACTGCGAAAGAGCAGCCCGCGAGACTTTAAGTCATCAAGAATGTCTTTATCGGCATCTTTGACAAACTTGCCTGCACCCGGTAAATCCAGCTTCTCTCGTGCTGGCCCAAGAATCACTGGAGCTTCACTTCGCTGAATATATTCCCGTGCCTTAGGTGTAAAACCTGTCACTAGATTAGTCGCTACCATCCCATTCAACTCCACAGTGTGAACGAGTGGTAAACCCTCCTTCTCGCCTACTTCAAAGTCTATCTCACCATAAGCCGGGGCCATATGTACGATCCCCGTCCCCTCCTCCATGGACACAAAATTACCCTCAATAACACGATAAGCTCTCTTATCTCCCTTGACGTAACGAATGTCTATATTGCCATATAAGGGTTCATAGTGTAGCCCTGCTAAATCGCAACCTTTCACCTCCTTCACCACCTTATATCCACCCAACCCGGCCTGCTTAATTAGAGCATCGGCCAGAATGAGATATCCATCTTCTGCCTCCACCACAGCGTAGTCAGCCTCAGGAGCCACTGCCAGGGCGGTATTGCCCGGCAGCGTCCAGGGTGTGGTAGTCCAGGCAAGAAGATAAGTAGGCACGGTTGAGGAGAGAACTGAGCGAGCAGTTTCGCTACCCCCAGGCTGTACCAGGTCAAGCTTGAACTTTACCCAGACCGACGGGTCATCCGCCTCGTCATAGCCCAAAGCCACTTCGTGAGAGCTGAGGGATGTGCCACATCTAGGGCAATGCGGCGTTACTTTGTAGCCCTGATAAATCAAGCCACTGTTCCATAGCTCTTTTATTATCCACCAGCAGGATTCAATATAGCTATTGTCTAAGGTTATATAAGGATGCTCCATATCCAGCCAGCAGCCAAGGCGCTCAGTCATAGCTTCCCATTCTTTAATATATTTGAAAGCACTTTGGCGACAATGCTCATTGAATCGAGCCACTCCATATTCCTCAACCTGAGCCTTACTGGTAAGGGCAAGAGAGTTTTCCACCTCCAATTCAACGGGCAAGCCGTGGGTATCCCACCCTGCCTTTCGGGGCACATGATAACCCTTCATCGTCTTGTACCGGCAAACGACGTCCTTATATAGACGAGACAGTACATGATGAACTCCCGGGCTACCATTAGCTGTGGGTGGGCCTTCATAAAAGGCATAATGCGGCCCCCTTTCTCTCATCTCGATGCTCTTGTTGAAAATTTCCTGCTCTTTCCAGAAGCGAAGGATATCTTCTTCCAGTTGGAGAAAGTGAATCTTGGTGTTTACTTCCCGGAACATGGCTAACCCTGTCTCAGTAAAATGACCACCTTCCTGCTCTCACCCTCACCTATGCTCTGAGTTGTTACATCGGGATTATCAGCCAAAGTTAAATGTACAATGCGGCGTTCGTCTGCAGGCATCGGCTCCATGGTTATGGCATGGCGTCTTGATGTCACCTGCTCAGCTAGATATAAGGCCAATCTTTGCAAGGAATCACGACGGCGTTTTTTGTATCCGGCGACGTCAACTGTTAATGGTATCCAGGCCTTTAACCGTCCAACTACTATGAGCTTGGTAATATATTCCAAGGAAGCTAGCGTTTGACCTCGCCGGCCAATCAAGATACCCAAATCATCACCCTCGATATCCAAATCTAGAGGTATCTCATCGGATAGTACTTCAACCTTGCCTGTTACGCCCAGCAATTCAAGCAACGTATCTAAAATTTCTGTGACCACCTTGACCGCATCCTTTTCCGGCGGAGTTACTGGAATCACCCTGATTAAAACCTCTTTGCCTTTTCCTCCTAAAATCCCCAACTTCCCCTCTCTAACAACCTCCACTTCAAATTGGTCCCGGCTCAGCCCTAGCTGCGCCTCTGCTTTCTCTATCGCTTCTTCTACTGTCGCAGCTGTTATCTCAATCCCTTCCATAGTCCGATTTCCCTTTGGCAATTTGCTTTATTACCAACACCATTTGCAATCATCTCTAAAATGCTAGTTCATTTTCTCTTCACTATGTTGGCTGGGACGGAGAACGGAGTTTGAGGTAACCCCAGCCACCAGTGACGAAATATTGAGTTACAATACCAATTATATTGGAAACTGCCCAGTAGAGGGCCAAACCACTAGGGAACATCAAGGTAAGGAAACCAAACATAAGGGGCATCAGCAATGTCATCATTCTATTTGTGGACTGTTGCCTTGGGTCAACTGCTGGTGCAGTGGTCATCTTTTGTTGTACCCACATTGTGCCACCAACTATGATTGCCAAAATCAAATATGGATCAGGTTGCCCTAAATCTAGCCATAAAAATTTACTGCTCAACGGAATCGCTTGATTCACTATGCCCCAAGAATAAAGACGCTGAGCTAAACCAAGCAAGCTCTCAGGAGTGGCAGCTAGAGCGCTCATGATGGCTTGATAGAGAGCAATCCAGATAGGGAGCTGAATCAGCATAGGCCATAAGCAGCCCAGAGGGTTTACCCCGGCTTCTTTATAGAGCTTCATCATCTCTTGCTGAAGCTTTTGCTGATTCTTACCGTATTTCTTCTGTAATTCCTGAATCTTCGGCTGCATCTCCTGCATGGCTTTAGTGGAGTTGAGCTGTCGCTTAGTAAGAGGCCATGATATCAAACGAACGATCACAGTAAGGACAATGATTGCTAAGCCAAAGTTACCACCCACAAGATGGGTCAAGGCAACCAGTACATTAAGTACCGGGTTAGCTATAATTAAATACCAAACTTCCATGCGTTGTGATCTTTACTCTTCGACAGCCAGATTAAGGTTCCAAATTACCCCACCCGCTTCAATATCTACAGCATATATCCAGTTATCCTCACCTCGAATATACACTAGACCTTCCTGAGCAGAAAAGGAACTTCTAACAGCAGCACCAATCGGTATAGTCCTCCATGGCATTCCCTCGTTGGCAAGCTCGTCATCAACAGCAAAGACGTATACCATCCCTGATTCATTGACTACTATGAGCAAATTATCCATCAGGACAGGTGAGGAAATTATGGGAGAAGGTTTATCTTCTTGATCTCTCGTCATATACGACCATATTTCTTTTCCTGTTGTAGTATTTATGGCATACAATTTACCGTCCAGGCAGCCAGCATAGACAATACCATCTTTAATTAAAGGAGACGCCCAGAACCAATTGCCGGCTGGTTCTTCTTGGGGAAATTTCCATCTAGATTCATTACCGCCTATCTCGATGGCATAAAAATGGCGGTCAAACGAGCCCAAAAATATAGTATCCTCGTAAATCACTGGTGAAGAAGCAAAACCTGCCTCCGATTCAAAAGACCAATCCAGTTCGCCTGTTTCAGCTGATAAAGCATAGATATGACCATCGAAAGTGCTCATGTAAACGGCGCCATTATGAACCACAAGGGAGGTCCATAACTTTTCATGTCCTTTGCCTTCCTCGTCTAAGATCTCAGATTTCCATTTAAGATCACCATGAATTGTATCCAGAGCATAAACCATGCTGTCCGAGCTACTAATATAGATGGTTTCATTGGCTATAACTGGGCTACCCACAATAGCTCCTATTGAACCAGTTCTGGGGTAAACCCATCTATCTGCGCCCCCAGCTACAGTTAAGGCATATACCTGGCCACTATAAGTGCCAATGTAAACTAAATCTCTATCCACAACCGGTGTACTATATATAACAGTTGCAACTGATGCCTGGCCACATGATAGGCCGCTAGAAGGCGCGGTAACTGGCGCCATGGAATAAGCCCATTCCAGATTTTCAGTTGACGAATTTATCGCAACCACCCTGCCATCCAAGGTGCCCACATAAATATTGCCATTGTTAATTGTAGTTCCTGACCATCCCCCCGCTGACTGAGTTCCCCATGGAGAACAGGAAGCTAGTGTCAAGGGCAAAAGAACAATGACAATGAGGAGTAATATCTTTGATTGCTTCATTTTATAACTAGGGTATTGGGTCGTAGCCACCTTCAGTAAAGGGATTACATCGCACTATCCTCTTGGCTGCCAGCCAACTACCTCGAGCAAAACCATATTTTTTAATTGCTTCAACAGCATACTGCGAGCATGTAGGCTGGAAACGACAAACACTAGGGAGAACCTTCGACACTGTGTTCTGGTACAATTTGATTAAACCCAGAGCTAATTGAGTCATTACTTGTTCTCCAACAATTTCGCCCGCTCCAGAAGCTTGGTTACTACCTGTTCAAGCTGGTGATAGTCAGTATTAACTACTGCAGGTCGAGCAATGATGACAATGTCCCATCCCGACTTTAGCGATTGTAATCTCATTATTTCCCTCAGTAATCTCTTCAAGCGATTACGCTGTACTGCCTTACCTACTTTTTTAGTCACAGAAAAACCATATCGGCTTAGACTTAAACAATTGGGCATCGCCTTCATCACTAGCAAACTGTTTGCCCACACTTTGCCTTGGCGATAAACCAAAGTATATTGTGCTCTGTTAGTTAAAGATCGGGGCTCCTTCACAGGATAGAGTTAAACTGGAGTCAGCCTATACCTCCCCTTAAGGCGCCTTGCTTTAAGCACTCTTCTTCCAGCTCTAGTAGCCATTCTAGCACGGAAACCTAAGCTGCGCCTCCGGGAAATTTTCTTAGGTTGATAGGTTCGTTTTGGCATTTATTCAAACTGTCGAACGGGATAGGCCGACACCTCCTGTTTTCCAAATATGAGTTGGTGCATAGGGTAACATAGCGAGATAACGAGCTCTCTTTATAGCTTGTGCTAAGCTTCTTTGATGTTTAGCACAGGATCTACTCCTCCGTCGTGACACAATTTTACCCTGATTGGAAATATAGCGAGATAACATAGAACCATCTTTATAGTCAATTTTCATACGCCCCTTACAAAAGGGACAAAACGCTGGCTTGGTGATGAAGTTCCTCGTACCTCTTACTCTTCTAGTATTAGCCAAATCTCTTTCTCCTTTATTTTAGTCAAAGGGTAAATCTTCAGGCTCAAGTTCCCCTTCCTCAGAAAGGGACACCGGTGCTGCTCTGTCGAGGAAAATTACTCGGTTTGCAGACACTTCAAGGCTAGTACGCATCTGTCCATCTTGCCCCTCCCAATTGCGAGAACGTAACCTCCCTTCAACATAAACTCGTCTCCCTTTGGATAAGAATTGATTACAGCTTTCAGCCTGCTTGCCCCAAACGCTAACTCTAAACCATTCTGTTTCTTCCTTCCGCTCCCCGTCGGGACCACTATAACGATAATTGGTAGCCATGCGGAAAGAGGTAACTGCCCTTCCATTGGGCGTGTACCGCATCTCAGGTTCACTACCTACGTTGCCGATGAGCATTATTTTATTTAAGCTTGCCACATCAATCCTCAACTTTTACCACAAGATATCGCAAAATATCCCCCGAAGCACTAATTTCTCCTTCAAGTTCTTTAACCGATTTTGGCGTTAACTTAAAGCGAGCTAAAACATAATCAGCTTCCATAAATTTCCTGATAGGGTAAGCCAGCTTTCTTCTCCCCCATTTTTTTATCTCTTCCACCACTCCACCACGGCTATTAATGGACTGAGACACCTTGTCTACAATTTTGGACACTCCCTCTTCATCAACTTCGGGACTAATTATAGCTACCAGCTCATAATCACGCATGTCTAGATTTTATACCACAGGAAATAAAATGACAACAAGGCCTGTGATTTAGCCGCATATTATATCTACGAGCTAGAATGTTAAACAAAGCCAATGTTATAATTCCACCAATGAAAGTATACGAGTTGGGAGAATTTGGCCTGATTAACCTAATACGCAGCAGCAGTGCTGGATACGAAAATTCTGGATGCACTCCGTGGCAAGAAGTTTTAGTGGGCATTGGTGATGACGCTGCTGCTTGGCAAAGTGACAATAACATCCAGTTAGCTACTACAGATACTCTAGTCCAGGATATACACTTTAACCTGGACGTCATTAACTGGGAAGAATTGGGCTGGAAAGCACTGGCTGTAAATCTAAGCGATATAGCTGCCATGGGCGGTATTCCCAAGTATGCTTTGCTTTCTCTGGCACTGCCTAGCAAACTGGAGGTGGAAGACATCTCCATATTTACTAACAGCATGATGCATATGGCCAGGGAATTTGGGGTGGCTATAATTGGAGGTGATTTAGCTACCGCTCCCATTGTAGTCATCACTGTAACAATCATAGGCTGCTCCAAAGGCAGAGCGATACTTAAGAGGTCCACAGCTTCTTCTGGTGAGCAAATAGCTGTCACAGGATACCTGGGATTATCGTCAGCTGGCCTGGAAATGTTCAAGGGAAAAACCATCTCAGATCCCGAAATAAGCAATATCTTAAGACGAGCTCATCTTCAGCCCCTGCCAAGGGTAAAAGAGGGGCAAATCTTAATCGAACAAGGAGTTAAAACAGCTATAGATATAAGTGATGGACTTGTTGCTGACCTTACTCATATATGTGAATCCAGCGAAGTCAACGCCAAGATAAAGATAGAACAAGTGCCAGTACACCCTGTGGTCACAGCAAATTTCCCTAACCATCGGGAGCTGGCTTTATATGGGGGAGAGGATTATGAGCTCCTTTTTACCGCTGATGAGGCCACTGTTGCCCGGGCTAGGCAAGCCTTAAACTGCCCGGTAACTGTAATCGGTGACATAATAGAAGAAAAGCTACCAACACGAGTGACTGTAGTGGATAGGAAAGGAAATATAATCCCTTACAAAAAAGGGGGCTGGGAACACTTTAAGAATGGAGTCCCTGAAGTTAAATTCGCATAGCCCTGAACAAACTCAGCTTTTAGGAAGCTACCTGGGGGAAATGGCTCAAAAAGCTGATGTTTTCCTTCTCGTAGGTGAGTTGGGAACGGGCAAAACTTGCCTTGTCCAAGGCATCGCTCGTGGGCTGGGTGTAAAAGAATATGCTTTTAGTCCCTCTTTCGTCATCCTTAGGGAGTATCATGGCCGACTTCCCTTATACCATATTGATTTTTATCGCTTGGATCACATTGTAGAAATTGCTGACCTGGGGCTGGAGGAATATTTTTATGGCGACGGAGTCTGTGTGGTCGAATGGGCAGAGAAGGGGCTGCAGGTAGTACCCTGGGATAATTTGCTTATCACCATACATTATATTCCTCCCTCCAAGACAGGACGGTCTATTTGCCTGAAACCTCAAGGCGAGCACTATTATGAACTAATAAGACAACTCAAAAAAAGAGGGGAAATTGCGGCTCTGAATACGAAATGCTAAACCTTTTAACTTTTGCTCCGTCACTTTTATTTTTTGCATTTCGGAGGGGTTTGTTTAGAGTTTAGAAATTAGATTTCTAATATGGAATTAGCTATAGATACTTCGTCCAGTATCGCCGGTGTTGCTTTATCTCATAAAGGTGAGGTATTGGCTTCGCTAACTTGGCAAACAGCACGAAACCATACAATAGAATTGTTGCCGAATTTAGTTTGCTTGTTACAACAAGCTAAGGTGGAGCTAGGCTCTGTAGGCGCAATCATTGTAGCTAAAGGCCCAGGAAGCTTTAATGGGCTTCGAGTAGGCATAAGCACTGCTAAAGGGTTGGCTTCTGCCTTAAATATTCCTTTGCTAGGTGTAAACACATTAGAAACTGAAGCCTATCCCTTTGCATTTACTGGACTACCTCTGCGCCCTATTCACAAGGCTGGTCGCGAGGAAATAGCCACTGCCCTTTATCGGCAAAAAGATAATGAATGGCAATGTCTGGAAACAGAAAATCTAACCACAGTTAAAGCTTTGTGCCCTCGAATTAAGCAAAAAACTCTTTTTTGTGGTGAAATCCCTCCAGACATAATATGTGAAATACAGCAAAACCTGGGCAAGCAAGCTATAATTCCCCAAAGTAATAGCCTATCTCGAGCTAACTCTTTGGTTATATTAGGTTGGCGAAAATTGAACAAAGGAGAACAAGATGACCCGGTCACCCTACAGCCATTATACCTACGCCCTCCTCATATAACCAAGCCTAGGGATAAAGCACCCCTTTTGTCACCCCGAGCTAGAGTAACGGATACAAAGAAATGGAAATGCCCAAATTAGATGTTGAAAATACCGCAAGGTTTTGTTTTGCCTGTAGCCAGGAGAACCCTATAGGGCTGAAGTTGAAACCTGTCCAAGATGGGGAAAAAGTCACCGCGGAGTTCACCGCCGGAAAATTCCATCAAGGCTGGGATAATGTGATTCATGGCGGCATTCTCTACACCCTACTCGATGAGGTAACTGCTTACGCCATGCTTTGCCATGGGATTGAGCTTGGCGTTACTGCCAAGAGCGAGATAAGATTTAAACAGGTAGCGCCCATCAATGAGCCCATCAAAGCCTCTGCCTGGGTCACTAAACTGACAAAACGGCTCGTAGAAACTAAAGGAGTGCTCACCCTCAAGGACGATACAGTCATAGTAGATGGTAACTTTTTATTCTACGTCTGGAGACAGTCAAAAAAGACAATCCTCTGGGACATGGACGGAGTTATCGCAGATTCCTATTTCTTCCACTTTGCTGCCTGGCAAGAGACCTTTGCAAAAAGGGGGATAAAATTCACCAAAGAAGCCTTTAACAACCTCTTTGGCACCAGAAATGACTTCATAATCGGCACCATTATAGGCAGGGAATTACCTGAAAGAGATGTCAAAATCATGGTACAGGAGAAAGAAGAGATTTTTCGGCGGAAGGCAACAGGAAACATCAAGCCATTTCCCGGGTCAATAAGGCTGCTGAATGCCCTAAAGAAGGGGAATTTTAAACTAGGCTTGGCTTCCTCAGCTCCCAAGGAAAATATCGCTTTGGTCCTTAGTGAGCTTAATTTGGAGGAAATTTTTGATTGTGTTGTTTTTGGCCAAGAAGTATCCGAAAGCAAACCCAGTCCCCAGATATATCTTTTAGCCGCTAAGAAACTGGAAATGATACCTAGCGATTGCGTGGTAATTGAAGATTCCCCATCGGGAGTTAAAGCAGCTAAAACTGCAGGGATGAAATGCTTGGCCATAACCAATACACACCCCCAACAAAAGCTCGAGGAGGCTGACAAGGTAGTTGATTCTTTGGAAAACGTGGATGTAATCACATTGCTTATGAGGGTTTAGAAAGGAACCAGGATAAAGAAAAAGGAGATTTAAATCATGGAGAGAAGTTTAGTTCTTATCAAACCTGATGCAATACAACGGGGATTGGCCGGGGAAATCATCTCCCGCCTGGAAAAGAAAGGGCTTAAAATCGTAGCTATGAAGATGTTGCACATGGATAAAAATTTGGCCGAACGCCACTATGCCGTTCATAAAGGAAAAGCTTTCTTCGATGATTTGGTAAATTTCATCACTTCTAGCCCAATTATCGCCATCGTCTTCCAAGGTAAAAACGCCGTGGAAATAATACGTCAAATGATGGGTGAAACTGACCCTGCTAAAGCCTCCAGTGGCACTATCAGAGGCGATTTTGGCATTGATATTGGACACAACTTAGTACATGGCTCTGATTCACTGGAAAATGCCTCAAAGGAAATAGAATTATTCTTCCCAACAGAGGAAATTTTAAACTATGACCGGGAACTAGATGCGTGGATCTATTGAATTCTAACCACAGGGGTTGCCTTGTCCCATAATTTATCCAGTTGATAATAATCCCGCTCTAACGGGGCAAATATATGAACAATAACCGAACCAAAATCACCAAGCATCCAACCTGAGTCAGGAGTCCCTTCATTATGATGAGGTACGACGCCTTTAGTTTTCAACACCTCATCAATACCTTGCCAGATAGCTTCAATATGCCGCTTGGTATCTCCAGTGCAAATAACAAAGTAATCAGCGAAAGAGCACAAAGCTCTAACGTCCAGCATAGCGACATCCCTTGCTTGCTTCTCGGAAGCAAGTTCGGTAGCCAAGCGCGCTATTTCCTCCGCTTCCAGAAAGGCCGTAACCTCCTCCCATATTATATCACTTATGGCAACATTTGACCAAGACCATCTTGCCATGTATATTGTAGATATAATGTACCCGGCATTAGAACTCTACTGCAATACTACGCCACTTGCAAATTTGAGAATGAAATTTTTCAGTTTGCAATATATTTGCTATAATTAGAACGAGGATAAAGATATGCAAGTTAAATGGTGGCGTAGCGGATTTTTTTACCTGCTGCTTTTAGCAGTGATAGTTGCTCTGGTACTCGTCTCCATGCCCCATGATAAGCCTGAGCCGGTAGACCTATATGAATTTATCGATAGGGTGAACCAAGAAGGAGAAATTGACACCATAAAGCATGATGGTGAGACACTGACTGGTTTAAAAGGTGGTAAGGATGGTAAGGCCATAATTACAACTGTATTTAAAGCTGAGACCGATGCAGTGGTCGTTTATCTGGGAGAAGAAGGGGTAAACCTTGGAGCAGAAGGAATAGAGTTCTATGCTACAACAAGTGGTTTTGATTGGGGAACGATAGCGCTAACAGTCATTCTACCCATTGTGCTGCTTGGGGCATTATTTTACTTCTTATTCTTCCGTGCCGCCCGCGGCGCTGGCACACAAGCTTTTAATTTCAGCAAAAGTCGTGCCCGATTAAGTCTTGACAAGAGGCCCGATGTAACTTTCGCCGATGTAGCCGGAGCGGATGAGGCGAAAGAAGAGGTTCAAGAAGTAGTGGAATTCCTCAAGGCCCCCCAGAAATTCCAGGCACTGGGGGGACGCGTACCCCGAGGAGTGCTCCTGGTAGGACCGCCAGGAACAGGTAAGACCCTACTGGCTAAAGCTATAGCCGGAGAAGCCAAGGTGCCATTCTATTCTATTAGTGGCAGCGAATTTGTGGAGATGTTCGTGGGTGTGGGTGCCGCTAGGGTCAGAGACCTGTTTGAACAAGCTAAGCGTAATGCACCATGCCTTATATTTATTGATGAAATCGATGCCGTGGGCCGACACCGTGGTGCTGGCTTAGGTGGAGGACACGACGAGCGGGAGCAAACTCTGAATCAAATTCTAGCTGAGATGGATGGCTTCGATACCGGTGTTAACATCATTATCATGGCCGCCACCAATCGCCCCGACATACTCGACCCGGCATTGTTACGCCCCGGCCGTTTTGACCGCCACATTGTCATCGACCTACCCGATATAAAAGGCCGCAAGGCTATTCTAGAGGTACATGCCAAAGGCAAACCACTGGCTAAGACAGCCGACCTCGAGACTATAGCCAAGGAAACGCCGGGCTTCAGCGGCGCTGACTTAGCTAATCTGATCAATGAAGCAGCCATCCTGGCTGCCCGGCACAATCGTAAAGATATCACCTTAAAGGAGCTTGAGGATGCTGCCGACCGTACTATGGCTGGACCGGAAAGGAAAAGCCGTGTAATAAGCCCCAAGGAGAAGGAAATAACTGCTTACCACGAAAGTGGCCATGCCTTGACTGCCAGGCTGTTGCCCAATGCTGATCCTGTGCATAAGATTTCTATTGTTCCTCGAAGGATGATTGGCGGCTGGACACGCTTGTTGCCGGCCGAAGACCGGTATTTATGGACTAAGGCTCAGTTCGATGATGGCTTAGCAGTACTCTTGGGCGGACGTGTTGCCGAGGAAATCACCTTCGGGGACATTACTACAGGTGCCCAAAACGACTTGGAGCAAGCAACCAAGCTAGCTAGAAAAATGGTCACTGAGTATGGAATGAGTGAGAAATTAGGCCCGCGAATCTTTGGGCAAAGGCAAGAACTTGTCTTCCTAGGTCGCGAGATAAGCGAACAAAGGGATTATGGCGATAAGATAGCCGACGAAATTGATGAAGAGGTACACGCGATTATCCAGCGGGCCTACAGGAACGCCAAGAAAATTCTAACCGCAAACAAGGAGAAACTAAAACAGTTAGCTCAAGAGCTTATAGCTCATGAAACTCTGGATGAACCTGATCTCGATAAAATATTTAAAGGCCTAGCACCCCAGCCAAGTCCCGGCTAAGTCAAAAAGCAAGGGTCAAGGCAAGATTCAAATTTCTTGATTTTCTTTCAGAGAGACAAGCCGGCTTGTTTCTTCGGCAACAATATCTTCATCTAACTTAACAAATAGCGGTTGGGGTTGGCGAAGTTTCTGCCCCGGGGGTAAAAACTGAATTTTCCAACCTTGTTCCTCAATATTACCATCAAATCCAAGAAAGGAATGCAGCTTTTCGGAGCTGAAAGGAAGGAAAGGATAGAAAACAGTTTTCAATGCTGTCAGCACAGAAAGAACAGTATAGACGGATTTAGCCGAAGTCTCTCGCTCTGTTTTAATTGTCTTCCACGGAGCTTGTTCATCAAGATAGCGATTAGCTTCCTGAGCTAGAGTCATAGCTTCCTTGACCGCCCCTTTAAACTCACAACGGTAAAGCAACTGGTCCACAGCATCTAAGGCAACTTCAGCCTCATGCAGCAAGCTCTGGCTACGTTCATCCAGTTCACCCGGCGCAGGCACAGCTCCATCGAAATTGCGATAAGCAAAGGTGAGAACACGATGAGCTAAATTACCATAAGTGGCTACCAACTCATTATTATTACGACGAAGGAACTCACGCCAGGAAAAATCACTGTCCCCGGTATCAGGCATATTAACTGCCAAAATATACCTCAAGGGATCTGGTTCATACCGTTCCAGGTAATCGTGCAGCCAGATTGCCCAACCACGGCTAGTAGAAAGCTTCCTGCCTTCGATAGTTAAAAATTCATTAGCTGGGACATCATAAGGAATATTTAGACTACCATAACCCATTAACATTGCCGGCCAAATAAGTGTATGGAAAAAGATATTATCCTTACCAATGAAATAAAAACCCTTAGCGTCGTCTTGCCAGAAAGCTTGCCAGGCGGTATCATCTCCCTGCAATTTTGCCCACTCCTTACTCGCCGATAAGTAACCAATTACTGCCTCAAACCATACATAAATACGTTTACGATCAAAGCCTGATTGCGGCACAATTACCCCCCAATCCAAGTCACGAGTAACCGCCCTGTCCTTTAATCCTTCATCCAGAAATTTCCACGTGGTACTAAGCACGTTACGCCGCCAATGAGTCTGCCCTTTTATCCAATCAGTCAACTTGTCCTGAAAAGAAGAAAGGCGTAAAAAGAAATGCTCCGAAGACTCGAAGCGAGGCGGAGCAGAACAAAGGTAACAGTGAAGACTCTTAAGTTCCCATGGATTCAAAGGCTTACCACACTCATCACATTCATCACCTCTTGCTTTAGTGAAGCCACAGTGAGGACAAGTACCTTCCAGATAGCGGTCGGGAAGGGACCTCTGGCACTTAGGGCAATAAGCTTGAAGCATCTTATCTTTGTAAATATAGCCCCTATTGAGTAAAGTGAGAAATATATCATGAGTAACCTGAGTATGATTTAGAGTGCCAGTGGTAGTAAATAAGTCAAAAGATATACCTAATTTTTTCCAGCAATCGACAAATTGTTGATGATATTTGTCCACTATTTCTTGTGGCGTAGTAGATTCTTGTTCAGCACGAATTGTAATCGGCGCTCCGTGCTGATCGCTACCGGAAACCATCAGTACTTTATTGCCCTTAAGGCGATTATAGCGGGCGAAAATATCGGCTGGCAGATAAGCACCAGCGATATGTCCTAAATGTAGAGGACCATTGGCATAAGGCCAGGCAACACCGATAAAAATGCGTTCGCTCAAATTCTTCCCCAAAAAGTCAGCCTATTGTAAATCCTTAATTGCTCTCTGTCATTGTCATGAGCCGAAGCTTTCACATGCCAATTGCTTACGTTTATTCCTTGGGGAGAAAGGTAATTATTTGCTTTCCTTTCTCCGTTCCATATGAGATATAACCACTGCTTATGCAGCAATCAATACAAAGACGTTGCTTTTCATCTCCTTCCCCATTCATTAAAAGATAGCGCTCTCCATATTTAATAGGACGATGACAACCATCACATTCCACCTTTCCTGTAGCAATACAACCACGGCGCATTTTAGCTCCTTTCCTGAAATTTCAACCAGGCTCGAGTCTTACCTTCAATAACTAGAGTAAACTCCCCTCTTGGTTCGGCAAATTGCTCCCTAGCCTGGCTCACTCTGCCCCGGAAAATCTCTTCGTGAACTTTAGTAAGCTCACGGCATATAGATATTCTTCTATTTCCTAGACTTTCTTCAATATCACTCAATGCATCCCTAAGGCGATGGGGTGTCTCGAAAGCCACTATAGTTCTTGGTTCATCGACTATTGAGCTGAGAATACGCTGTCTTTGTCCTTTACGGCGGGGCAAAAACCCAACGTAAAGGAATTGGTCGGTCGGCAACCCGGAAACCACTAAAGCGGTGATCACCGCCGAAGCACCAGGGATCGGTACCACAGAAATCCCGCGCTCAATGGCAGCAACGATAAGCTCGTAACCAGGATCACTTAGCCCTGGCATGCCAGCCTCCGAAACCAGAGCCAAATCTTCTTTCTCGAGATAATCCAATAAATAATCAAGTTTAGCTCTTTTACTATGCTCATGATAACTTGTCAATGGAGTTTCTATATTATGGGCACTAAGCAAGTGGCGCGTAGTGCGTGTATCCTCAGCAGCGATAAGTTTCACCTCCTGTAAAAGGCGTAAGGCACGCAGGGAAATATCCTCCAGATTGCCAATAGGAGTAGCAATGACATAAAGAAGAGGCATGACCTAAAGATTATACTTAATGGCTATGATTTTATCTACAAGTTTCCTTGACTTTAGCCCGCCATGCCTGTATAGTTTGTGGCAATTTCTATCAAGGTTAAAGGAAAATGCCTCACCTTAAATTCAAAGAGATGGAACGCGCTTATGGATTTGATGAGGTTGCGCTTGTCCCCGGAGATGTAACCATTAATCCTGACCAAGCCAACATAGACTTTACCGTAAAAAATTATACCTTGTCCATCCCCATTCTAGCCTCAGCTATGGATGCTATTGTCGACCCCACATTTGCTATTAAATTTAACAAACTTGGCGGGCTAGCCGTCCTTAATTTGGAAGGTATACAGACAAGGTATGAAAACCCCGATGAAGTCTTAAACCAAATTGCCCAAACCCCTGAGAAAGAGGTCACTTCCCTGCTTCAAAAAATTTACTCCCAGCCTATCAAGGAAAAGCTAATTAGCCAACGCATTGGAGCAATAAAACAGGCTGGGGCCATCTGTGCCGTATCTATAACTCCAGCCAACACTAAACGGTTGGCACCAATAGCCAAAGATGCCGGGATGGATATACTCGTGGTGCAATCCACTGTCACCACAGCCAGGCACATCTCCAAGAGCTATCGAGGACTTATCTTGCCTGAGTTATGCCAGCAAATGTCCTTGCCTATCATAGTAGGCAATTGTTGCAGCTATAATGCAGCATTAGAGCTAATGAGAACAGGGGTCGATTGTATCCTAGTTGGAGTGGGGCCTGGAGCTGCCTGTACCACTCGGGAAGTCATCGGCGTTGGAGTTCCCCAGGTAACTGCTACTCTAAATTGTGCTGCTGCTAGAGAAACATATCTCAAAGAAAGTGATAAATACGTAGCAGTGATAACAGATGGGGGTATTCGCACTGGTGGTGATTTATGCAAAGCATTCGCCGCTGGTGCCGACGCTGTAATGATTGGCTCGCCTTTAGCTCAAGCGACAGAAGCGCCAGGAAAAGGCTATCACTGGGGCATGTCTCATTCCCATCCGGCATTGCCTAGAGGGACACGTGTTAGAGTTGGCACTACTGCCCCATTAGAGCAGATTCTCCTCGGCCCAACTTCCGTCACCGACGGCACTCAAAACTTAATTGGCGCTCTGCGCACTGGCATGGGAGTATGCAGTGCCCGAACTATCAAAGAAATGCATAAAGTTAAGATGGTTATCGCCCCATCTATAAAGACTGAAGGGAAATACTTTCAGGCAATCCAGAATGCCCCTTGAATTTATAGAAACGCCGAAAGGCAAAACCAGACACCAAAGCCAGCTAGAACCAAAGCACAAACGATAAACACAATCCTTCGCACCTTCTGTGTCCACCACCGCCTTGACTTAAATGTACTTAGAGAGAGAAATTCACTCCAGGCAAAATCACAGGGCAAGTGCACTATGGTAAACAAAATAACACCGGCAAGCCCGAACTTGGCAGCACCGGTTACCAGAGCTGTACCGACAGTCGCCCACCATATGTAAAAGGCTGGGTTGGTTCCTGTAATTACAATGCCTGTCACTAAAGAGCTGGTCGGTAGGCCACCTACCGCGTCAGTCGCCTCACTAGTAGTTCTAAACATTCGGAAACCCAGGTAGAGCAGCATCAAGCCACCGGCAAGATATATACCCATTTCCACCTGGGGAGAGTCGATGAAATGTTCGAATCCAAAATAAATTACAGCATAAATGACAGCTATGAGTGGTATTTCAATTACAGCATGCCCTGCTGCAATCCAGGCACCAGCGTGTTTGTTGCTATAACCCTTGGCTATGGTGGCCGCAGTCATTGGTCCGGGCAGCATGACGCCAGTAAGGGAAATTCCCGCTGCTGATAATAAGAACAGGCCCAGGCTTGTCTCCATGACTTACTTTGGGCAAAACCAGATTCAGGCTAAACTTCCTCTTGTTCCTCATCCTCCTCCTCCTCCTCAGCCACAAACCCACCATAATGAGGGAGCTTCACACCTGCTTTGGCACGGCGACCTCGGGCTCTTCCGGGCAGATCGCCAATCATCTTCTTTAGCTCCGCCAGTGTCTCAACCGACTGCCTTGAGGGAGCAACTACGCCATCTACCCCAGCTTGCCATAAACTGGTTAGCCCAGCCTTTGTGACCAAAGAAGGCAAAGCCATAATAACCGGCTTCTCTAAGAGCTCGACGAATCTTCTACAAACAAGCAGATGCTCCACAGCAACGAAAGAGTCTTCACCTCTACTACTGATGAACACTCCATCTACGTCAAGGCTATTAATGGCCCTAACAAAACCCTGGTCTAATGAAGGCTCTATCATCAAAAATTTACCTACCTCTTCTTTGTGTAATGCCGCGGCAGGCATCCTGATGTCAAAAACCACAAAGTCACAGCCCAAGCTCCCAAGCTCATCTATTTTCTCTTCGCCCACGCCCTTCACAAATACCCCCAGAGGGATATCGCCCACAGCTTCGGCCATCTGCTTGACAATCCTGGCGCTTGGACCCTCGTCCAATATCAACCCGGCATCGGCATTGACCTCAGCCAAGATTTTGGCTTCCTTGACCTGTGTCCCGGACAGCCCCGCAATAAGCAACATTGCCGGGCTTTTCAGTTCAGAGACAGGAAGATGAAAACCTATGGGTGTGGTTGAAGACCTAGAAAGACTCTGTAATTTATCGACAAATTTGCTCATATCATCCCCAGCCAGCGGTCGGATTCGAACCGACGACCGGCGGTTTACGAAACCGCTGCTCTACCCCTGAGCTACGCTGGCATAGAAGCTAAATTTTAATTATTACTCAAGCTTATGTCTACTTTTAGCTCCAAAATGGCGCTATTTTTTACTAGCGCCTTTCTACTGACGGTAACCCCATGATATCCCTTGTGTCCCTCCAATTATATGGCTGTAAACGTCTATTGTAAAGGCTACCTCGGTTCCCCGATACCAGCGAAAAAGTGATAATATCAAATGGACTTTTTGGGCTATTTAGGACTATAATAGGAGATGGAATGAGGAAGAAGATAGTCCTCATCAGCCTCATTGTCGGTTTTTATTTCTTGGGTTTATTCTGCTACAAGAGCTGGATTATCACTTTCGTAATCACCAAGTATCTCAGCGGTGGGACAGACGGTAAACAGGGAATCGTCAAGTCAATAATCATCCCCTGGAGGAACTATCAGTTCCACCTGCACCACTGGTTTATTGCCCTGCTTATTAGCGGAGTATGTGTGGTAAAAGGCTTCTACATCCTGGCACCGGAGGTCTCTTACGGCTTCCTCTCTGCCATTATCTTCCAGGGAATCTATTGCTACGGAGACTGGTACCGAATTATAAGAAAGAAAAGGCGCTCTGCCAATTCTGGAGTAGCGAATGTCGGTCTAGCTACTAATCGCCGGGTTTCTCAAGTTGTTCTTCAGCGAAGCGACTTACTGTCGTAAAGTCTTTGGACTTGATTCTCACCGTATACCAGAAGCGAAAGGTATCCTTAACAGGTTCTTCATCTACGAACCCGATGTGGCCTCCGTACTGTGAAGGACAATTGACACCGATTTTCACTTTGCTGCCTTTCTTGAACTTCGGCACTTCGATACCATACCCCCGGGGAATGTCATACTCCCTTCGTCTAATCGGGTCAGACAGAATAGCATAAGCCTCGTTTATCTCTTGCATTTTTTTATGGGCTTCCTCGGTTTCCTGATGCCTGTCTGGGTGGCATTGAAAAGCCAGCCTGTGATACGCCCTTCTTATTTCCTCTGCGCTGGCATTTGGCGCAATGCCCAAAACTCCATAGTAGTCTCTTTTAATCTGCCTTCCGCACGTAAGCAGTTCCATGTAAATTATTATACTGCTATCTGAGGAACAGTCAATAGTTCTTTTGTACTATATTCAAGCTATACTGTGGAGTATAAGAAGCAATAATCCATCTTTTGGCGCAGCGGAGTAATATCCAAGCTTCTATTGCCCAAGCTGTACAATATGGACTAATGTTCATCTCCTAAGCCTACTTTGGATAGCGTCACTCTCAAGTTCTCTGATAGCATCAGAAGCAACCCAGCGAGCAGCCTTCGAGTCGAGGCGCTTGAGTTCCCTTGCAGTGTTTATTGCGGCTTCGTTCAAACTGAGGTTCCTTTTCCCGATGTTTCTAAGAGCCCAGTTCACTGCTTTCTTGACAAAGTTACGCTCGTCAGTAGCTCCTCGTATTATCACGGGAAGCAATTCGAGGAACTTCTCATCGCTCACCTTCTTATCATGCCATGCCAGACAAGCTAGCAGCGAAAAGGCGGTCCTTTTGACAAACTCTTCCTCCCGCTCAGCCCAATCGACAATTTTCTTCCAGGCTAATTGGTTCTTTTCAAAAAGATTCATGCACACCTGGTCGCAAACATCCCACGAATTAATGCCCTTCACCCAGTCCTCCATCTGCTCTTCAGTTAGCTTATCAGGGTCACCAACCATCGCAGCCACAATCCTTGCTTCGGCTATTTCCGTTCTCCATAAGTCTAGTGCCAGCTTGTGGTCTTTCCCTATCTCTTTAGCCAGTTTTCTCATGTCAGGAACCGAGACGCCTAACCTTTGCTCCACTGCCATCCCGTATTTAGCCATTCCTTCCAAATACTCTGGCTGAGCCATGCTCTGGAGTTTGTCCAGCACATCCTTCACAGCAGCCATTGTTTACTCCTAGTCCATTACTTCACAATATAGCCGACACTTCAAACAGACAAAGCCGTTAGCTTAGAATAGACTCTTTTCAATCTTATTCTGTTGTAACGTTGAATTATGATACAGGGCACGTTTACCAGTATTGCGTATACTATCATCAAAATGCCGACATACCAGGGATTCCAGATAAAGAAAACCGGGCTTAATAAAAACATTACCCAGTGAGTAAACTCAGCACGGCATGTTTCTCTGATGAAATCATCAAGATAAACATCATCAAGTTCCTTGAGGTGTTTCTTCTTGAACCCTTTTTTGAACAAGGCAGCGCCATCCGGTAACCTCTTTTTCCACTTCTTCAATCTGAATATTCTTACGTAAATCTTGCCTTCTTTCTCCCATTTCTTTTGTTTATACAGCCAAAACCCGGTATTAAATGAACTAAGTGAAATATGTGTCATCAAGTAAGACACACCCATATGAATTATCATCCAGGCGGCAATATCAAGCAGAATTGTTGGCAGTGCAGGTAGATGGAGCAGCATTATTTGTTCACCTTACGCGTCAAATTTATCTCCCTGCCTTTCCATTTGACACTCCTACGTAGAAAGATACGAACAAATGAGTAGGTGAAAACCACAACGAAGAACACCATGGGTATGGGGTAAAACAGTGCGGTATAGAACTTGAAATTGCCAATTCGTATAAAGATCCAGTAGATTTGAGCCGCGTACAGGATATAAAGGCTACCCCAAATGGCTATTTGCACATTATTGGTGGCAACGATTACTTCGATCAAGCCTCCGGTAGTGCCTAAACTACCTGATATCCAGGCAATAATCAGAATGAGCAAGGGTAGCGGAGTCTTCGCTGCTCCCATGGCAAACCCCTTGCTCCATCCGTTGATAAGTTCTCTGATACCGTTTGGGTACATACGAAAGGAAATAGTACTCCTCCCACCCAGACAATGGATTTCCACCCCTTTCTTCTGTAGCTCTGATCCAAAAGCCAAATCCTCTAGAATCTCACCTTTCACCTTATCATGGCCTCCAGAATCGAGGTAATGTTGCCTGTTCATGACCACCACTTGCCCAAAAAGTCCTATCGGCTTAATGCGGCTACCCAAAACCGTGAATGCGCCGATACCGGCCATCATAATTATGTTAAAGAAGGCAGATAATTGCTCATAAAGACTGCGCATCTTGTGATATGGCTGAATTGAAAGCACGCCATCCTTTTCAATATATTTTTCTATTATGTTCTTGAGGCCGTTCTTCTCCAGTACCGTATCTGCATCAAGGAAAACAAGGATTTCTCCGGACGCTATCCTGACCCCTTGATAACAGGCCCACGCTTTGCCAAGCCATCCTTCAGGTGTCGGCAAAGATTCCAACACCTTAACTGCACGCCTTTCTGCAACCGCTTTGGTTCTATCTTCTGAATGGTCATCTACTACAATTACCTCATCTTCTGAAGACAACTGGCCTGATAGCGAATCAAGCAAGTGGGGTAGAGTATGTTCCTCGTTTCGCGCCGGGATGATTACCGAGACACTCGGATTATGGATATTTCTATAGGTCGAAACTCTGCAAGGAGATATACGGAATAGAAAAATGAAAGCAGGTACCCAAAACACCAGGTTGACTATAAAATATGTGGATATATCATCGATGTTCATAATGAATTATTCGTGTACCAGCGATATTCATTCTGGTGTTCTAGGCTGATTCATCACTCCCATTCGAGGTCAAAATAGACCACATATCTTCTTCAATAAAGATACAGGCCGCCCATAGATTAGATTTCAGATTCTCGTGGATAAGCCTTTCCGTTATAATAAATGCTACCGTAAGGTTGCTGTGGCTAATACACCTTTTTTCTTATCAGTTGAGCTATAACTCCGCCGCTAATAAGCGCCAGGCCAACAATCGTAACGACTACCACGCTTTGAACGCTCACCTCTGTAGGTGAAAGTCGTTTTAGCAGTATCCCGAGTAATGCCCAGTCAACCACGAGGCAATAGAAGATGTCTTTCCGGGTAAACAGTACGGATAATGCAATAGCGATACCAACGATAATCACTGCTACT
>Ga0209164_1000914_pt1 | contig 47518 bp, 44 predicted proteins | sample MTBNYHSulfiMetaG_FD_187458 | JGI IMG/M metagenome (GOLD analysis project Ga0209164, IMG submission 187458) | Enrichment culture microbial communities from rom New York Harbor, USA that are MTBE-degrading - MTBE-NYH (New York Harbor Sulfidogenic)... | ecosystem: Environmental > Aquatic > Marine >... | reverse complement strand
TTCTTTTTATTTCCCGAACCAAAAAAATTGACGCGGTTAAAGACTTAGAAAAGACCATGTCTCATCTCTTTGATAAAGCGATTGCCTTTAACGTAACCGATGGTCAACAGAATTTGTTCATGGAGTGTAAGAGATGCTTTCGTGATTTCACTTCGCGTGATGGAGCATCTAAACTAAAGAGGATAGAAGAGGCATTACGCCTCATCAGCCACATTGAAATTGACCTAACGACCCCCTCTGGAAAAGAAGCCGTATCGCCGGCAATCGAAGAAAAGGTGAATATTCTTTCAACTCCCATTCAGTATATTAAGGGAGTTGGTCCACGACTTGCGGAACTGCTCAAGAAAAAGGGGATTGCCACTATTGAAGATGCGCTTTACTTTATCCCGCGTGACTATGAAGACCGGCGAAACATAAAACCGATTTCTAAGGCTCGGGTAGGTGAAAAGGAGACGTTAAAGGGAAAGATAATAGGGCTAAGCTTGGTTTCATATAACCGGCGTAAAGTTTTGGAGATAATCGTAGGAGATGAAACCGGCGTCATTATTGCCAAATGGTTCAATTTCAATCAATCTTATCTTAATTACCTGAAAAAAAAGTTTAAACCAGGCCAGGTGGTTATTGTTTCGGGCAAGGTCGAAGTATTCCGATACCGAAAAGAAATGTCCCACCCGGATATTGAAGTCATTGAAAACGAAGAAGATGACCAGCTTCATTTTAAACGGATTGTCCCCAAATACTCGGAAACCGAAGGACTCCATCAAAAGACCATCCGTCGCATCATGAAAAATGTGGTCGAAGGTTATGCCGGCGCAGTTTCTGATGGAATTCCCCGTTATATCAGCAAAAAAAGAAATCTGGCCGATATGTCCCGCGCTTTCCAGCGCATTCATTTTCCGGAAAACGATGATAATTTTGATCTTCTGATCACCGGAAAATCTCCCTATCACCAAAGGATCATTTTTGATGAATTTTTCTTTCTCGAATTAAGCTTGGCTTTGAGAAAGCGAGGGGTTCTTTTAGAAAAAGGGATTTCGTTTACTACACAGGATAATTTTTTGGAAATTTTTGAGCCGCGACTTCCTTTCCACCTGACAACGGCGCAGAGGCGGGTAATCAATGAAATAAAAACTGATATGAGAAAACCAAGCCCCATGAACCGCCTCATCCAGGGAGATGTTGGAAGCGGCAAGACTATTATCGCTTTTGCCGCCGCTTTTATTGCCATAGAAAATCACTACCAGGTTGCGATTATGGCCCCGACTGAAATATTAGCGGAACAACATTTTCTTACCCTCCACCAACTGGCTGAGAAAATAGGAATCAAGACCGCCTATCTTTTTAGTAGTATGAAAAAAACATCGCGGGATGAAGTTTATAAAAATATAAAAAACGGGGGAATTAACCTGATCATTGGAACCAACGCCATTATTCAGGAAGGAGTAGAGTTTGCAAAATTGGGTCTTGGCATTATTGATGAGCAACACCGGTTTGGTGTTATCCAGAGAGCGACCCTTAAAAGAAAGGGTGAAAGTCCGGACATCTTGGTTATGACCGCTACACCGATTCCGAGAACTTTAGCTATGACCGTCTACGGCGACTTGGATGTCTCTATCATTGATGAAATGCCCCCAGGCCGAAAGCCGGTCAAAACAAAAGTATTTCATGAAAAAGAGCGGCAAAGGGTCTATGACCTTATTTCCAGGGAGGTTGAAGGAGGGAACCAGGCTTATATTGTCTATCCTCTCATTGAAGAGTCTGAAAAATTGGAATTACTGAACGCGACCAAGATGTATGAACATATCCAGAAGGAAGTTTTTCCCCAGTACCGCGCGGCACTTCTTCACGGAAGAATGAAAAGCGAGGAAAAAGAGGAGGTGATGCAAAGATTCAAAACCAATGAGGTGCAAATACTGGTCGCCACGACGGTGATTGAGGTTGGAATTGACGTGCCCCAGGCAACCCTCATGGTTGTTGAACATGCGGAACGATTTGGCCTATCACAGCTTCATCAGTTAAGAGGAAGGGTGGGGCGGGGAGAAAAACTATCGTATTGTATTCTTTTAGCGCAGTATAAAAAATCTGATGATGCCCGAAGAAGGCTGAAAATAATGGAAGAGACAAATGATGGCTTTAAAATTGCCGAGGAAGATCTGAATATCAGGGGGCCAGGAGAATTTATCGGAGTGCGACAATCAGGGATCCCGGATTTTAGAGTCGCGAACATTATCAGAGACGCACGGATCCTTAACGAAGCTCGGGAGGAGGCTTTTGAGTTGGTAAGCAGAGATCCCTTCCTTCAAGACACCCAAAACTTTTTTCTTAAAGAAGTGTTAAAACAAAGATGGAAAGGCCGTCTCGAATTGGCCGGGGTGGGATAGGGAAGGCAGTGCTAAGATTCAAAAGCTAATGTACCCTTTTTTTATATTCTTCCCAGTATAGATTTCGCAACTCTTTTTTGTGGATCTTGCCGGAGCCGGTTTTCGGGAGGGCATCAATAAAAACAATTGATTTTGGAGCCTTGAAATGGGCGATTCTTTCTTTGCAAAATTGAATGATATCGTCTTCGGTTGCCTCTTGATTCGGTTTCAGCACGACAACACCTTTTACGGCTTCGCCCCACAAAGGATCAGGAACACCAATGACGGCACATTCTAATATTGCACTATGTTGGTAGAGAACATTTTCCACCTCGGTGGAGTAGACATTTTCTCCACCCGTGACAATGACATCTTTTTTCCGATCAACAATAGTTATATACCCCTCTTCATCTATTACCGCTAAATCACCGGTAAAAAGCCAGCCATCTTTGATGAGGTTTGCCGTTTCTTCAGGAAGTTTCCAATATCCACCGGTCACTATATCGCCTTTCACAATAATTTCTCCTACCTCTTTTTCGTCTGGGGCAACCTCCTTGCCTTGGTTGTCGACCACCTTCAACTCGACGTTGATGAATTCCCTTCCGGTTTTAGCTTTATATCGAAGTTGATCGTTATGAGGTAATTGCTTTAAGTGGTTTTTTAAGATCGATAATGTTAAATAAGGACTTGTTTCGGTCATTCCGTAGGTTTGGATATAGTCACATTTGAAGATTTCGATCGCCTTTTGAACAACCTCCGGGGCAATGGGAGCCCCCCCGCTTAAGAGAAGTCTTAAACTGCTATAATCATACTTTTTTACTTCAGGATGGTTGACCATTAGATTGAGCATCGTAGGAACGAGGTTGGTGAGGGTAACGGTTTCTTTTTCGATTGATTCAAATATAATTTTCGGGTCAAACTCCCTAACTAAAACATGAGTTCCTCCCACCAACGTTATAGCCCAGGTAGCCCAGGCATCGGCTAAATGGAAAAGGGGTGCCACGTGAATCCAAACATCGCTATCTGTAAGTTGAAGCTCGGCAATGGTCCCAAGAGCATGGGTAAGAACATTTTTATGGGATAGCATTACCCCTTTGGCTCGACCCGTGGTTCCACTGGTATAATAAATTTGGGCGATATTTTCTGCGGTTATCCCAGGCTCTTGGCACGGGCTATCATGAGCGCAGGCTAATATCTCTTCGTAAAGAAAATCGTCTGGTTCAGTAATGTTGTGGTTTTCGCTGGTCCAGATAATTCGTTCAATCCCGGAGATTGTATCCCGGATGGAGTTAATTTGTTTTTGGAACAAGGGATCTGCAATCAAAACTTTTGAATCAGAATCGTGCAGGATGAAAGCGATTTCTTGGGGAGAGAGTCTATGATTAATCGGAACCGAGACTGCTCCAAGCTGAGAAATGCCGAAATACGCCTCTAAAAAGTAGTGGCAGTTGGGGTGAAGAATTGCCACCTTATCATCCTTATCAATACCATAAGATTTTAGAGCATAACTGAGCCTTGTTATTCGATTATGAAATTCTTGATAGGTCCAATGATGGGTTCCACAAATAATCGCTTTTTTGTTAGGAAAGAACTTTAAGGCCTTTTTTAATGTATCAAAGAGAATCAAGATTTATTTTCCTTCGTAGCGAAGCAATCGTATTATTTCATGTGCAAGGTCCTTTACCGTACACAAGAAGAACTTTACCGAGGTTATTTTACCCAGTTTTCAATTTTTAAATTCGGAACTCGTTTAAATTCCTTTACATTGTTGGTGACCAAAATGCTTCCTGTTGAAAGCGCATGAGCGGAAATAAGCAAATCAAGCGAGCCAATAAGGGTGCCATGTTTTTCTAAATGAAATCGGACTGTACCATAATGCTGTGCGGCTTCATCATTATAAGGCAATATCTCCAGTGGCGCTACAAACTGTGCTAAGGCTAATTGATTTTGTTCCGGTTTTGAGCTTTTCATAACGCCGTATTCAAGCTCACTCAGCGTTATCGAAGAGATACCGACTTGTGAAATCCGGACTTGTCTGAAACGGTCGAATGCATCCACTGGTTTTCTTTTGATAATATAGATGCATGTGTTTGTGTCGAGCATATATTTTGTCATAGGCTTTCTCGTGAACCTTGAGTAGGTTGATCTCTGGTTTCCATAAAGTCGTCGGTGAACTGGTCAAGGCTGTTTATCAATGGTGCCCAAGGATCATTTTTGGGAAAAAGGATAACCATCTTGCCGATTCTTTTTATAAATACATCATCTCCAGAGAATCGGAATTCTTTAGGGAGCCTTATGGCCTGGCTTCTGCCGTTTACAAAGATTTTAGCAGTTTGCATTTTAAACCTCCTATAAATTTGATAGATATCAAAGTATATACCTTGTCGAAAAAATTGTCAAATTTTATACTTACCCCAAATTTGAAAACCGAATCAGACAAAAATTGATTAAGCTTCCCCTCCAGTTTCCCCTAACCCTCGCAGAAATGTGGGGGCTTTTTATTTCCCAGAATACTTTATTTTTGTTGACTTTTTCCCAAATTTATTTAATAAATCAGGGAAAAATCCAAATGGGAGTGAAGGTTTAAAACACGCCCGAACTGCAGTAGATGATTCCGAAATATATAAAAGATTATGTGCGAACAGGTTTGCCGCGTAGTGTAGTTCCCCGAACGCACCGCGTAGGAGGATATAAATTATGGCGAATTCGCCATAATTAAACTATTAGTTGTTGATTGTAGGGTGCGCTTCCCGAGCGCACCGATTAGTTATTGATACACGATGTTAAAATAACTTCTATAGGTTACAATAAAGAGTGTTCGTTGCGATAATTGAGATACAAAGATAAAATCATGGATTATGACAAAGATAAAGTCGATGAATACACCTTGGCATTAATGTTTCTCGTATCGCATGAAAGGGAGGAAGGATGTGGAGCACGGGCATGGAAAGGATTTGATTGGGATACAATGAATCGTTTGCATGCGAAGGGCCTTATTACCAATCCGATAGGAAAAGCAAAATCTGTTGGTATGACCGAAGAAGGCTATCAGAGGTCAAAGGATCTTTTCGTTAAACATTTCAGCAAAAAAATAAAATCGTTTTAATCAAGCATCGCTGGTGACGGATTCGGTTCCCCCGGACATTGTCCGATTCTATCAGTATCCGGAGAGGTGGCGGGCCTAAACCAACTTTCGGGTTTATAAAAAGAGGACATAAATTTATAATGTAGGGGCACGTTGCAACGTGCCCCTACAGATGGATGACCCATCAATTCTCCCAGGCAAGAGGATAAATGCCATATAATCCTGAAAAACATAATCGGCGTTCCATTCGTTTGCGGGATTATGATTATTCCCAGCCCGGCGCGTATTTTGTAACGATATGTGCATATAATCAGGAATGTTTGTTTGGGAAAGTTTCGGACGGGGTGAACGACGTTTGCCCAAAAATAATATTAAACGAACACGGAATGATTGCACGTGATGAATGGATTAAATCCGCCGTCATCCGTTTCGAAATTGAATCGGACGGATTTGTGGTAATGCCCAATCATTTTCATGGTATTATCGCCGTAGGGGCGGCCCTATGTGGCCGCCCTGAAAAAGATGAAGGTCGCACAAACAAAGAAGAAGGACAACCGCACAATAACAATGGGCAACCACATAAAAATAAAGGGCAACCACATAGGGTTGCCCCTACTATGAGCACATTATCCGCGATGAAAACGAATTAAACCATATTCGTGAATATATCAACAATAATCCTTTGCAATGGGATAGGGACGAATTGAATCCGTTTAATACGGGCCAAAAGAACAAATAGGATAATGCGCAAAAACAAAGTCTTTGGGAGACGGATGTTATTGAAAAATGACATGGTCCTATTGTAGGGGACGGCGCGCCGTGTCCTTGTAACACACCCCGTCATTTCATGACACCCCTCCAGAGGGGAATTACCTCCCCGTCACTCTGCGCCCTCTCAAGAGGGGAATTGGGGCTAAAAGAAGGAATGATGGTAAGGGGACGTTAGGAACCCAATACAATACTAACTTTCATGTTTAAAAAAGGTTTTTTGAAAAAACATGTAGAAAGGAAATGTAACTATGGATATTTCGGTTATTATTCCGGTCTATAACGAAGAGAAAAATGTTTCAATTTTAATGGACAAAGTAATTCATGCATCAGGGCTTGCCGGAAAGGAATGGGAAGTAATTTTTATCGATGACGGGAGCACAGATGGGACCTTTTTGGAATTAAAAAGGTTAAAAGAAAAAATTCCTCAGATTAAAATTATTCACTTTGGGATTAATGCGGGAAAAGCCGCGGCGTACACTGCGGGTTTTCAATTGGCCTCCGGTAATGTCATCATTACCATGGACGGAGATCTGCAGGATGATCCGGGTGAAATTTTTTCATTTCTATCCACTCTTGCAAAAGGGGCGGATTTAGTAGTGGGGTGGAAATATAAAGGAAAAGGAAGCACGGGTAAAACAATCCCATCAAAAATTTTTAACTCATTGCTCAGCATTTTGACCGGCCTAAAGATTAATGATTCGAACTGTCCTTTCCGTGCCATGAAAAAAGAAGTTGCAAAAAGTTTAAATATCTATGGAGACTTATACCGGTTTATTCCTTATCTGGCATTTCAAAAGGGATATAAAGTGACGGAAATCAAGGTGGAGAATTATCCTCGCCAGTTTGGATCATCTAAATATGGAATAAGTCGTTTGTTTAACGGGGTGATGGATTTAATGACCGTCCTTTTTATATCTCGCTACAGCAAAAGGCCTCTCCATTTTTTTGGCATTCCGGGACTTGCAGCGCTTTTTTTGGGCTTTTTCATTGACGCGTTCCTGGTATTGGAAGGGTTTCTTATTACGGGAAGAATAGGTCATACTGCGCTTCTCATTATGGGGGTAATGCTTATCATTATCGGGATTCAGTTCATCTCTTTGGGGCTGTTAGGGGAACTGCTGGTTACGGCAAAAACAATAGAGCTCAAAGACTTGCCTATAAAAGAAATTCTCACCTAATACCAAGTCGCCTTCATTTGTATATCATTGTTGGCTCCTCGTCATACTCCTCGACGTACTAAAATGTACGCCTGCGTCGATTCCTCGTCGCCGCCTCGATCTACTTTTGAATGCAACTTGGTATAACACAAATCCGGACATTCAGGGAATCACGAGGGGTGATCTAATCTGATTTCTGCTTGCCTGATTTTTTCTCCATCAATTGGACGATCTTAAAATTCTTTCGGGCTAACTGGTTAGTAGGATCACAGTGAATGGCCTTTTGATAGGTTGCTTTTGCCTGGGGGAATTTTTTGAGTAAGGCATAAACGTTTCCCAGGTTCACCAAAGCATCACAGGAATAATCAGGAACCGTAATCAGTTCAGGGGGGTTGATGGCGAGGGAGGAAAGCAACTCCTGCTTGGCCGCGTCAAGCTGATTGCGCTCTGCTAAAGCACAACCAAGATTGTAATGTGCCCGCGCGCAATCAGGCTGTTGTTTCACGGAAGCGCTCCATAGGGACAGATCATCATGCCAAACTCGATTCTGTTTTAAAGTTGCGAAAGAAAAGATGAGCAGTATCGCGCACAGCAGCCCCACCGCATATTTTTTGGGGAGCATAATGAGTACGCCTCCAACAATGAGACAGGCGCCAAAGGAAAGAAAAATAATGGATCGTTCCGATATAATTTCAGGATAGGGAACAAGCTGGCTGACCGGTAGAAGACAGATCAGCATCCACAAAAAACCAAAAGAAATTTCTTTTTGCCGGCGGCGAAAGTAATATGCCGCTAACGCACAAAACAAAAGGACTGAAAAAGAAATTAAAAAATGAAAATCCATCATGGTGATTCGCTTGATGACATTGAAAGTATAATCCGCGCTGAGCGAAAAGGGAAAAAATGCCAAATAAAATATGTACGCCGAGATCTTTATGGCAGTTGGAAAATTAACCCCCTGGTTGTTACCGTATACCGGGATAATATGGAGATAGTCAAAAAATATTCTGTTCCTGAAAAAAATGACGTAAAGCACGAATAATAATGCGGCAATTCCCAATCCACCTAAGAGCGCTTTCTGGTTTTTAAGTTGCTCCCCTTGGTGGTACACTATTGCCAAAAAAAGAATCGGAAGAATTGCGTAGGTTTCTTTAGCGTTAATCGCTAATAAAAAAAAGAGAACGGTAAGCAGACTGTACATCCGCGTTTTATTTTTAAGATATTTAATAAAAAAGATAAGGGAAGCAAATCCCAAAAGTCCCCCAAGAATATCCTTTCTTCCTGAAATATACGCTACTCCTTCAGTGTGGAGGGGATGAGCAATAAAAATGAGAGTGGTAAAAAAAGCCAAGGCTTTATTGCCAAAAAAAAGCTGACAAAAATAGTAGGCAAGGATGCAGAAGCCGGTATAATAGATAATATTTGAGATATGATACCCAATGGTGCTTTTGTCGAAGAGAGCAGTATCTAAATAAAAAGAGAGAAGGCGAACCGGTCTGCCGAAGGTTTCAGTACCGGACGTGAAATAGGAAATAAAATTTGGCACGCTTTCGATAAAGGGATTATCACGGATCAGAAAAGTATCGTCAAAAAGAAATGTCCCGGAAATTGTGTTTCCATAAAGGACTGAGATAAAAAAAAAGAAAAAAAATATTAACCGAAGCTTTCCCATGTCATGATTAACTATTGGGGTTATTTTTTATATTTCGTTTAAAAATTTTTAAAAATTCTTCCGATGACATATCCCAGCTGAAACGTCGGGAATTGCAAAGAGCGTTTCCGCTCAAGTTTTCTATTAATTTTTTATCCTTAAAAAATTTAATCAAGGCAGTGGCCATGGACTGAGGAGTGTTTTTGGTTGTAAGGAAACCATTAAATCCATTTTGGACGGCGTCTTTTAAACCTGGAACATTATAAACAATCGCAGGTGTTCCAACTGCATTCGCTTCCGAAACTATCAAACCCCATCCTTCCCTCACTGATGGAACACAAATGCAATGAGCCTTTTTCAAAAGTTCTATTTTTTTAACCGGAGAAAGCCAACCAAAAAAGATGACATTATTTTCCAATTTAAATTTTTTAGCCATGAGCATTAATTGCTTTTTAAAATAACCTTCTCCTATTATCCACAATTTTATATTCGGCATATCGTTCTTGAGCAAATAGATTGTTTTTATTACATGGTGAGGTCTTTTTGATTTTGTTAAGCGGCCGACGAAAATTATTGTCGGCTCATCTTCTTTTTTTGGAATAGTGACCAGTGGTTCAAAATCAATTGCATTGGAAATAACAGAAACCTTTGAGAAGCTCAGAGATAACAGGTCTTGTTTGGTTGATTCTGACACCGTAATAGCAGGATATTTTTTATATAACTTAAGGTAAAAAGGCTCAAGTAAATATCCAAACAATGAAACAGGAAAAGCCATTTCATAAAACCATATTTTCCGGCAGAGCTGATGGATATAGACTATTATTGGGGCTTCTTTTACATAGAAAGGAGTAAAGTAAGGGATGGTGTTAATTTGATCAATTACGACATCATATTTCCCCTTGAAATATTTTTTATAATAAAGAGAAGCATAATAATAATGAGTAAGGAGAGACCCCTTTCTTATTATCTCATAACCATCCACAACTTCACAATCTTTGCCGTTGCGAAAAGAAGATGTAAAAATTGTAACGTGGTGTCCTTTTTGTATCCAGCGTTTACACAATTCATGCGTTGTGCGTCCAGCTCCTCCTGAAGCCGGATTTTTAATATCTCGCCACATAAACATCAAGATATTCATCTATTCTTAAACCTATCACTATAGTTTAACCATCACCAATTCCGCCGGATTAGTTTTTGTCGTTGAACCGGACATCTTCTCCAAGCGTGCCTTCAAAGACCAGGCACGTATCTCCTTCCAGATACACGTGAGAAAAGGAAAGGTCATTGTTTTTTTGAAAATAGATGGTAAGGATTTCATTTCCCCGGGTTTTGACTTCCACCGGGGATGTAACATGGTTTAAAGCAGCAATAATGAGAGCGGAAGCAACTGAACCGGTTCCACACGCCAAAGTTTCATCTTCCACACCTCGTTCATAGGTTCGGATATTTAAATGCGAGCCATCAATGATATGAACAAAATTAACGTTGGTCCCCGCCGGTTGAAATTCCTGGTGGAACCTAATTTTTCGGCCCACGTCAATTACCGGAGCATGGTCTGTATCCTCAACCAATAAAACCGCATGAGGAACACCAATAGTGATTCTCCCCATAAGATAGTTCCTGTCATCGACAAAAATTTCCTGATTTAATTTTAAGTCTGTCGGCGACGGCAGCTGGAGTTTAACTCTCCGGCCGGTGACTTCAGCTTGAATAAGGCCCGCAATAGTTTCAAAAGCAAGCTTTGCTTTAGCAATACCATTGAGAAAAGCAAAACGGGCAACACAGCGGCCACCATTTCCGCACATCTCGGCTTCGCTCCCATCAGCGTTAAAGAAGCGCCATCTAAAGTCCGCGATAACAGAGTTTTCCACCAAAATAAGGCCATCTGCCCCAACAGCTTCCCGGCGGCGGCAAAGGGTACGAGCAAGTTCAGAAAGGGAAACTCCTTTTAACACATTAGCGCGATTATCAATAATAATGAAGTCATTTCCTGATCCGTTCATTTTGGTTATTTTTAGCTTTTTCATTTCAACCACATGTTATACAGGTTAATAATTTTATTTTAAAAATTCAGCGATCATATCTTTAAGCGGTGAAAAAAAATCAGGTACTGCAAGGAGGAAAGCCCCCAAAATAGTTATCAGCACGCCAAGGGGCGCGATGAATCCCCCTAACTTTTCTAACAATCCCGTTCGATAATGAATCGCCCAAAAAGCGAAACAGACCATAATTAAACCGATAATAACCATTCCGAGATGAAAATGCATTGGGATAACTCCTATAATTTAAGTAATTCAATATTTCCCCAGACCCCCATTTTTTCACCCACTATAATAATAACTCCCTTTATTCCTGGTAGTGATTCTGCCACCTTTAGACCGAAAGGAATATCATCTGGTTTTTTTACCCTATTACCGACTGCTGTGGCAACCGAATCGGCTAAGGCAGTTGAAGGGGACACGATGGTCACCGCATCAGCCTTGCCAAAACTCAAAGATGGCCCAACAGTTCCCGATGAGGTGCAAACACCGAGCGGTGTTTCCGAAGGTAACACCTTAATGCCGATTTTTTGAGAAAGAGGGGACGCGCCGGCAAATATTTTAACGATAATCTCTTCGGCGGTGGATAAAAATATATCACCCCCATTTTCGACAATTACCTCCGAAGAATATTCCAAAAGTGACTTTCCCACAAATTCCGCGATTGCGCCTGCTACCGCGGCCATAGGACCAACTCCCACGAGCGAAGATGCCCGGAGCATCTCTTGTACAATCAACGGGGCATAGTCATCATAGGGTAAAGGAACTAAGCTTTTCTCAAAAGCAGGATGTGAAAGAATGTAATTCTCAATCTGGCTTCTATAACGAAAAGCCACATCTCGCGCATCCTTTTCTAAATTTTTCTGAGCTTTTAAATAAAGATCAGTTTCTTTAATACTAACCTGAAAAGGAATAAGGTTTTCATTTTCATCAAAGTTCCTATACGTTCTATTGATGTACATTGATTGAATTAGTCGAATGTCATCACCTGGCTTCCGAAAAGGTATTCAACTTCTTTAGACAAACCTTCGGAAGGATTTAAGTGTAATCCTTCCGGCAATGAAATAATGGTCTCTGACCGGCCAGGCACGAAAAGATGAAGGAAGGCGGCGCATTTTCCGGGGTGATGCTTAAGGATATTTTTTAATTTTTCCAGTTGTGGTTTTGAGATAACAGAGACATCCAGACTAAAGCGCACAGTCGACGGTAAGATTTTGGCAGCATCAGCGAGAAGGCTTATATCTTCGGCTTTTACCTTGGACTTTTGATTGTTCGCGTCCACAGTAACCTTGCCTTTTACCAAAATCGGTTGTTCGCTTTTTATAATCGGAGAGACTTTTTTATAGAGTTCGGCAAATACAATAACCTCAATTGATCCATTTAGGTCCTCAAGGGTTACAAAGCCCATAATATCTCCCCGCTTGGTTTTAATTTCGTTTAATGCTACGGGTACGCCTCCGATTTTTGCCTCTGCCCCATCTTTTAAATTTTGGATTTCCTTTGTATCGGTGTTGGATACTTTTTTTAATTCTTTTTCAAAGCTTACCAGGGGATGGCTGGAAATAAAAAAACCGAGGGCTTCCTTTTCATAGGCCAGAAGTTCGCTTTCCGGCCATTCACGAATCTCCGGATACGTGCCGTTATATGAGAAAGAAAAACCATTTTCCGTTTCACCGAACAATGATTTTTGCTTGTCTCCTTTTTGCTTTTGAAGTTGTTGACCTTTTTCCATAGCTTTTTCGTAAATCGCCCACAGTTGAGAACGCAGAGCGCCGGTTGAATCAAAAGCGCCGCATTTAATTAAACTTTCAATTACCTTCTTATTAACTTTTCGCAAATCAACGCGCTGGCAAAAATCGAAAATATTGTTAAAAGGCCCTTCACTGTCACGGGCTTTAATAACTGCCTCAATAGCCGCTGTTCCCACATTTTTTACTGCCGCTAAACCAAAACGAATTTTTTTGCCGGTAACAATGAAATCTCGTTGACTTTCATTAACATCCGGGGGTAAAACCTCGAGACCTCTTTCCCGACATTCTCCGATATGACGGATTACTTTATCCGTATTCCCCATCTCACAGGTTAATAAAGCAGCCATGAATTCAACGGGGAAGTGGGCCTTGAGATAGGCAGTCTGATAAGCAATCATGGCATAGGCAACGCTGTGAGATTTATTAAACCCATAACCGGCAAAATTTGCCATTAAATTGAAAATCTCTTCTGCTTTTTTGGGCTGGATCTTATGCTTCTGAGTACCCTGGAGAAATTTTTCCTTCTGCTCTTCCATCTCCTGAAATTTTTTCTTACCCATTGCACGGCGCAGGATATCAGCTTCGCCCAAAGAATATCCCGCTAAAACCTGGGCGATCTTCATCACCTGTTCTTGATAGAGGATGACACCATAGGTGTCAGCGAGGGTGCTTTTCAACTGGGGAACAAGGTAAGTAATATTGGTTTCACCTTTTCTTCTCCGAATGTAATCTTCCACCATGCCGGACTGAAGAGGGCCAGGTCGATACAAAGCTAAAAGGTCGGTAACATCGTCAATATTTTCAGGCTGCATTTTGGAAATAAGCTCTTTCATCCCGGAACTTTCAAGCTGGAAGACTCCCTCAGTTTCTCCTGAGGATAATAACGCGTATGTTTCTTTGTCGTCTAAAGGGATTTCATTGATCTCAGGTATTTTTATTTCGTTTCGATTGATCAGTTTTAAGGTCTGGTTAATTACGGTAAGGGTTTTAAGACCAAGAAAATCAAACTTAATAAGGCCGATTTTCGCCACATCGTCCATGGCATACTGGGTGGCCACTTCTCCTTTGGAATCTTTACATAAAGGAAGATATTCTACCAAAGGTTTGTCGGAGATCACCACCCCCGCTGCATGGGTGGATTCATGTCGGGGAAGACCTTCTAAGACCCGTGAGAGGGAAATAAGTAATTTTATCTTTTCCTCCTCGTCTTCCAATTTCCGCAGTGCCGGTTCCAGACGAAGGGCCTCGTTAATGGTGATATTGAGTGTGTCGGGAATAAGTTTGGCAATCATGTCCACTTCTTTATAGGGCATATCGAGGACTCTGCCCACATCTCTAACCACTGCCCGAGCCTTCATTTTTCCAAAGGTGATTATCTGCGCTACCTTGTCGTTTCCGTATTTATTCCTCACATATTCAATTACCCGGTCCCTGCCATCCATACAGAAATCGATATCAATATCGGGTGGGGAAATCCGTTCAGGGTTTAAAAACCGTTCAAAAAGAAGTCCGAAAGGGATTGGGTCAATCTCGGTTATCCTAAGAGAATAGGCGACTAAGCTTCCCGCTGCCGATCCGCGGCCCGGCCCAACCGGAATATTATTTTTTTTCGCGAAGTTAACAAAATCAGAAACAATAAGGAAGTAACTTGCGAATCCTTCAGAGTTAATTATTTCCAATTCATTCTCAAGACGGTCCTGATATTGTTTGTATAAGGAAGAGAAATCCGGGTTCAAACGGAGCGGGTGTTTTTGTAGGCGCTCTGCTAAACCGGTTTGGGCAAAACTCCTGAGCGCAGTATTAGCGGTTTCACTTTCTTCAACCGGAAAAGACGGAAATTTTAGTTCATTAAATTTTAGTTCTAAATTACAGCGTTCAGAAATTTCTATGGTATTCTTTATTGCCTCAGGGTAATCCCGGAAAATCTCCTTCATCATCTCCGGAGGTTTAAAGTAAAGTTCTTCAGTTGAAAATTTCATGCGGTCCGGGCTCGAAAGGGTCTTCCCGGTACGGATTGCCACCAGGGCTTCATGAGCCATCACATCCTCTTTATTCAGGTAATGGCAGTCATTGGTTGCAACAATCGGGATACCGAGTTTTTTACTTATTTCGATAACACCTCGATTAGCAATGTTTTGCTCCTTAATCCCGTTCTCCTGGATTTCGAGAAAGAAGCGGTTATTATCAAAAATTTCTCCGTACTCACCTGCTGTCTTTAAAGCTTGCTCTTCTTGTCCCTGGACAATAAGGTGGGGAATTTCTCCGTGGAGACAGGAGCTCATGGCGATAAGCCCTTGGTTGCATTCTTTCAATAGTTCTTTGTCCACCCGAGGCCGATAGTAAAACCCTTCAAAATAAGCCTTGCTTACCAAATTGAGCAAGTTTTTATAACCAATCTGGTTTTTCACTAAGAGAACTAAATGAAAAGAAGCTTCAGAAATCCCCGGGGTATCTTTATCGAACCGACTCGCCGGCGCTACATAGATTTCGCAGCCAATTATCGGCTTGATTCCATATTCATAAGCTGTCTGATAAAAATCGATAGCCCCAAACATATTTCCATGATCAGTAATAGCAAGGGCGGGAAGGTTATATTCTTTTGCTCGTTCAAAAAGTTCCTTTGGTCGAATAGCACCGTCAAGCAAACTATATTGGGTGTGAAGATGGAGGTGTACAAAATCCGCGTGTTTCATGAATAACGATCTCATTAAATAATATTTTTGGTTATACCGGCTTATTAGTATTCATATACCATAACACCGATTTCCTTACAATCAAATCTCCTTTGCGTAAATCAAAACCAAGCGATCAGCGAAAAATCATACAAAAAATTTTTTCCCCGTACTCCCTTTTGAGAGGCTGTGTCGCAATACAAGATAGGTAGGGTAGCCGCAGCCTTTAGGCTGCGTAAGATATTGAAATCACATATCCGAGTAGGGGCGACCGGCCGGTCGCCCCTACTGCTACCAAATTATATATTACGACAGAGTCTCGCACAAGGGGGTAGGGGGAGTTTAAAATTGCAAAAAAACTTTCAAAGAATTATCTTATAGGTAATAGGAAAAAAGGAAACAGAAATGTCGTTTATTAAATTACCCGGAATTGAAGGTTGGGTTTATGAACCCGAAATAAAACCCGGAAGTCAAAAGAAGCATAATTGCCCGGATTGTTTTTATTGCCAAATGTGTAGTGATACGCGATGCCAATCGTGTCGAAAAGAAAAAGAGAAAGAGTGCGAGAAAAATACCCAAAGCAACAAAAAAGATTGAAAAGGATTTCGTGCGGGTTTGTGTTCCTTCTTTTAGAGTATTGCTATTCCCATTCGATCGTGCTGGGCGGCTTGGAGGAAACGTCATAGACAACACGGTTTACCCCGGTTACTTCGTTGATAATCCGGTTGGCGATGTGGCCAAGCAGATCATATGGGAGTTTAACCCAGTCGGCGGTCATACCGTCTCTACTTTCAACTACCCGAATGGCGATTACATTTTCATAGGTCCTTTCATCCCCCATGACACCAACGGTTTTTACCGGCAGAAGAACCGCAAAAGACTGCCAGACCTTCCAATACCATCCGGTTTTCTTCATTTCAGTTACCACAATATCATCCGCCTCTCGTAGTATGTGAAGACGTTCAGATGTAACTTCTCCTAAAATTCTTATTGCGAGGCCCGGGCCGGGGAATGGCTGACGCCACAGTATTTCATTTTCAATCCCTAATTCTTTTCCCAGCTCCCTTACTTCATCTTTAAATAATTCCCTCAATGGCTCGATCAGCTTAAGGTTCATCTTTTCCGGTAGGCCGCCGACATTGTGATGGGATTTAATGGTTGCAGAGGGGCCCTTGAACGATACGCTTTCAATCACATCGGGATAAAGTGTTCCCTGCGCCAAAAAATCTATTCCACTTATTTTTCGAGCGTGATCTTCAAAGACATAAATGAATTCATTGCCGATGATCTTCCTTTTTTCTTCAGGGTCAATAACATTTTTGAGTTTTTCCAAGAACCTCATTTCCTCATTCACGTAAGAAAGATTAATTTTGAAATTATTTTTAAAGACACTGACTACTTTCTCTGCTTCTCCTTTTCGCAAGACCCCATTATTGACAAAAACACATTTAAGCCGTTCATTAATCGCATGGTGAAGGAGGACGGCAGTAACAGTAGAATCAACTCCACCGCTTACCGCACAAATAACCTGGTTATTATTGACCAGCGAGCGGATTTCATTAATCGTAGTTTCAATGAATGACTTCATCGTCCAAAGCCCCCGGCATTTACAGATCAGGAAAGCGAAGTTTCTCAGAATGTCGTTTCCCTTTGGGGTATGAATAACTTCAGGATGAAACTGGACACCGTAAAAGGGTTTTTTAGGGTGCTGGATCGCGGCATGAGGAGAATTATTACTATAGGCGATCGTGATGAAACCCTCAGGCAGCTTTTCAATCCTGTCGCCATGGCTCATCCAGGCCTGTTGCTCCTGTTCCAAACCTCGAAAAAGGAGACTTTCTTTTTTAACCTTAATAACTGCTCGCCCGTACTCTCTTTTGGAGGCCTTAGTTACTACTCCGTGTAAACTATGAGTTAAGATTTGCATACCATAGCAAATACCCAAAACAGGGATATTGAGGTCTAAGACTTCTCCAGCGAGAGTGGGAGCACCTTCATCGTAGACACTTGCGGGTCCTCCGGAGAGAATAATTCCCTGGGGGTTAAATTTTTGGATGAAGTCAATTGATCGATTAAAAGGATGGATCTCACAATAAACTTTAAGTTCCCTTACTCGTCGCGCAATCAATTGGGTATATTGCGAGCCAAAGTCGAGAATAAGCAGCTTTTCCTGATGAATATCAACTGACAAAATTTTCTCTCATTACCAAATGTTAACTTCAAAATTCTGGTTTGGTTATTAACATAACAAAAATGTTAATATATAATGTTTACACGGTATTAAAAATGAGTCAATAAAAGTTTGCAGAACCCCCGTTAGAAATGTCCTGCTTGCCCCGTTAGGCAGCAAAAATATCTAACCGGGTGAAAAAATACGGGGTAAATGCCCCGTGTGAAATCCTTCCAACAGGGTTCACTGACTTTTTTGGGACAAATCACGGATTTTTTGAATCAGGTTTTGGGTTGCTTCTTCTAATCCTTTTTTCCCTTTTACCCCTCCCGAAAGCTCCTCATACGTTATCGGATTTCCGAAGATAACCTTTATTTTAGCCTTGCGGAAAAACTTCGCGTGTTTGGGCAGTGCCAGATAAGTTCCTGAAATAAAAGCAGGAAGGATCGACACATTTGATTTTTGAGCTAATAACAAAGTCCCCGGTCGCCCTTCTTGAATGATACCGGTTTTACTAATACCTCCCTCAGGAAATATACCAATCACGTTACCATGCTTAAGAATTTCTAAACCAGTTTTTACCGGACCAATATTGTAAACAGTGCTGTCACGAAGTGGTATAGCGCGCATCAGCCTGAAAAACCAGCGCCCCCAGATGGGGTTGTAATATTTTTCGGTCATCAGGAAGTAAATCCTTCGCGGACAGGCAGCTTGAAGTACAGGGGGGTCCATAAAACTAAAGTGATTGGCGGTGATAATAAAAGCGCCGGTAGGGGGCACCTGGTGGATGTTGACGGCTTCAAAGGAAAAAAATGTCTTAAGCAGCCTGTACCCCAAGAATTTTAGGGTCTTAAAGAAAAGATTATTAAGGAGTCCTCCAAACAACGGTTTGTCTTCCAAGTTTTCTGAATCCGATTTATGAGCTTTTGCTTTTAAAAAAAGAAAGATAAAAGTAATCTTTAAAAATTATTTTAACATTACTGGGGATACACAGACAAGAAAAAATCGTTTTCGCATTCGCCCTTTTTTTTGTAGAAAATAGATGCTAAAATTCATTTTATCAATTGAGCTTTGTTTACCCCGGTAGAAAAGCCCCGCGTGCCCTGTTAGATATCAAATATCTAGCAGGGTGAAGAAGCACGGGGTAAACTTAAAAATTCTTACACTTTTTCACACAGGGTAAATGCCCCGCGTGAAATTCTTCTGATGGGGTTTATTTTTCGCAACGCTTTGTTATAAGGAGCATAGATAATGAAGGAAAAAAACAGTCAAATGATATCCATTTTTCAAGCCGTGCAGGACAATGTTTATATCGTTAATGATGATTACACTGTCGAATTTATGAATGACAGCATGGTGAAAGATTTTGGGGAGGCAAGAGGAGAAAAATGTTATTTTATGTTGAATCAAAGTGACGAGGTATGCCCGTGGTGCCGATCAAAAGAGGTTTTTTCCGGAGGTACTATCCGGAGGGAGATTTACTTCCCAAAGGTTGATAAAACTTATTATGTTTTGGAAATGCCCTTAAAAAACCTGGATGGAACCGTATTGAAGCTTGGTATTTGTCGTGACATTACTCAGCGAAAAAAGCGAGAGGAGAAGATCAAGACCTCAGAAGAGGATTACAAAAGATTATTTGAAAACGTGGGTTGCGGGGTATACATAAGCAGCAAGGAAGGAAAATTTCTAAATGCCAACAAAGCCCTCCTCACTATGCTGGGTTATGAAAACAAGGAGGAATTTCTTAAGATTGATATTACAAAAGATCTCTATCTTAAACCTCAGGACCGTCGCACATTCCAAGAAATGATCGAGAGGGAAGGTCAGGTAATCAATTATGAGGTTGACTTTAAACGGAAGGATGGAACTCCGATCGTTGTCCAGCTCACAAGCCTTGTTCGGTATGATCAGCAGGGAAATGTTTTGGGGTATGAAGGAATTATGGTGGACCAAACGCAAAGAATGAAAATGGAGAAGGAGCTTAAGGAAGCCCATGAATTTTTGAACAAAATTATTCAGAGTTCGCCGAATACCATCGTGGCGGCTGATTTAAAGGGGAATATTATCATCTGGAATCAGGCCGCAGAAGAAACCTACGGATATAAAGCTGAAGACGTTATTAATAAGATGCACATTGAAAAGATTTATCCCCCTGGGATGGCCAAAAAGGTCATGCAGATGATGCGGAGTCCTGACCATGGGGGAGTTGGAAAATTGCGATCTTTGCCACGCGTGCACATTCGACAGGATGGTTCGGTTGTGGAAGGAAACCTCTCCGCGGCAATTATTTATGATGAAAAAGGAAATGAAGTTGGTTCGGTAGGCATATTTGTGGATCTTACCGAAAGGTTGGAGATGGAACGAAAGCTCAGGAGAACGCAAGAGCAGTTGCTGCAATCAGAGAAACTCGCCGCTATGGGGCGGTTAACCTCGCAAATCGCTCATGAGTTGAATAATCCGCTTTACGGGATAATGAACACCTTGGAATTGATGAAAACCGAAATTCCTCCTGAAAACAAAAGGAGAAAAATTTTAGAGATGGCCCTCTCGGAAACCATGCGGCTTAGTGAACTACTTCGTAAAATGCTCTCTTTTTCTAAACCTGATCAGGAAGAAAAACAAGCTACTGATATTAACATCGTCCTTGATGAGATCCTCATTCTACAGGAAAAACAATTACGAGAAAATGATATTCGCATTTCGACTGCATTAACCGAAAACCTGGGGATGGTCTTCGCCTCAAAGAACCAACTCCGACAGGTGTTTCTCAATATGTTTGCCAATGCGAAGGACGCTATGTCAGAGGGTGGAACACTGACCGTCAAAACCTGGCAGGCAGGGGATAATATTTATGTTGAGATTACCGATACCGGGACAGGAATTAAAGAAGAAAGTATTAAGAGAATTTTTGATACCTTTTTTACCACGAAAGATAACGTAAAAGACGTGGGACTCGGGCTTTCCGTTTGTTATGGGTTCATCAAAGACCATGGAGGAGACATTAAGGTCGAAAGCACATGGGGCACAGGAACAACTTTTACCATTATCCTTCCGGCTTGTAAAGAGACCGAAAAAGAAGCCGCTATCGCCTAACAGCAATTACTTTTCAAAATACATTGCAATAATTTTCTCCTAAATGCCAAAAAAAAATTGTCAATATATTCGATTTTTTATTAAAGATTTGACAAAAGATCTCCTAAAAACTTATCATCTCACATAGAGTAACCTTATACGATGATTGGTTTTGGGCAAACAAAAAAGCAATCAAGGAGGAAACCCATGGAACTAAAAACTGAAAGGTTAGCCTTTCCTGAAGGCTGCAATATTATTTTAGGTCAAGCCCATTTTATCAAGACCATAGAGGACTTATACGAAATCATGATGGGATCAACGCCAAGCCCAAAATTTGGTGTGGCCTTTAGCGAGTCGTCCGGCCCCTGTTTGATAAGAAAAGCCGGCACTGATGAAGAAATGATCACTGTAGCGATAGATAATGCCCTTAACATTGCTGCCGGCCATTCTTTTATTATCGTGATGAAAGGCGTTTTTCCGATTAATGTTCTCAATGCCATCAAAGGTTGCCAGGAAGTTTGTCGCGTTTTTTGTGCTACCGCCAATCCCGTGGAAATAATCATTGCTCAAAGCGAACAAGGACGCGGAATCATTGGGGTAATAGATGGATTTTCTCCGAAAGGGGTAGAGTCGGAAAAGGATATCGAAGAGCGAAAAGCACTCTTAAGAAAGTTCGGGTACAAGTTATAAAGTAGCTCTAACGGCCCAACCCAATAAGCCAATCTGAGATTTTGATAGAGGTGTTATACTGATCCGTATAATATTTATGAATAAATGATTGGTATTTTAATTAGAATGTAATAACAAATAGTTAAGGAGTATTTTTAAAGTTTATTCTAGGTATCTTATAGTTCACAACCGGCATTTATACGGATCACTATAGACATTATTCTGTGTAAAATGATCTTGAAATGTATCTCATTTTAGTATACAATTGAGACTCATTTGGAGGTGAAATTATGAAATTTTTAAGTGTTAGAGATCTTAAAACAAAATCATCACAAGTTTGGAAAGATCTTTCCGATCAAAAGGATATGGTCATTACCAGCAACGGCAGACCCATTGCCCTCCTTTCATCAATAACTGAAAACAACCTTGAGCAAGTTTTATCAGCTTTTCGCCAAGCGCGTGCAATGGAAGCAGTGACCTCAATTCAATATGAATCAATTTGTAAAGGGACGGATAAAATCACAGTGAAAGATATTGATAATCAAATAAAATCAGTTCGTTCTAAGCGTAAGAGATGAAAATTGTCCTCGATACAAATGTGCTCGTTTCCGGTCTTCTCACGCCCTTTGGTTCAAGTGGGGAAATAGTCCGTATGATTTCAGCGGGCAAACTTATCTTGCAGTATGATTCTCGAATGCTATTGGAGTACCAAGAAGTCCTTTATCGGCCAAAATTTCAATTCAATAGGGGAGATGTCGACTTACTTCTTGACTATATTAATAAAAATGGTCAAGTAGTTCCCACCAGCCCATTGAAGAAACGTCTACCTGATCCGGATGATGAGCCTTTTCTCGAAGTAGCTATCGGAGGAGAGGCTGTATGTTTTGTTACCGGAAATAAAGTTCATTATCCACGGCCATTCAGGGAAGGCATGAAAATATTATCACCATCCGAATTCATCAATTTCTATCGGAAAAGGAAGGACAGCATCTAACCTCAGCTTTGACCAGGACTCTCCTATCGCCCACGCCTCTCATGCTGGCGGAACGTAAATTATGGTGTGGAAATCTCCGTACCAGGTATTCGACGAGCCGAAGGATAGGAAAAGTGTAAGGTTTATGATTATGAGTTTTATTTCAAAAGACGTGCGAAAAATTTCTCTTAAAAAATGAATTGCAAATATCACCCGGAAAAGGATGCGGTAGCGTTTTGCGAGAAGAACCAACGTGGCTTTTGCCGGGAATGTTATGAAAGCCGTGAACCAAAAGAATGCTGTGAATGTCTTGACCCAAATCTTTTTTGCGCGTTTAGAAGCCAATGTTTGATCTGGGCATTATCTCAAGAAAGGAAAAAACAGGGCACGCGGGGCCGTTCTGATGGGGTAAAAAGCCATTCGGAACACGATTGATAATGTGATCGGATATAAAATTCATTCTGTGATGTGCAAAGTTCTTGATTTCAGCGTGGGGTGAACGAGTTTATGGGGAAAAGAAGCGTTTGCCGAAGGCTACGCGGGAGATACCGCTATCCGTGTTCGGGACAGCGCACTTTACCGGTAGTTTGATTATAGTCCAGCTGAACGCCGGAGACCGGACAGGTGGTATCACTCGCGATCTCGTCCAGAGATGAGGGGAAACCCTCATGGCTCATTTTATAAATTTTCACCTCGTTGTTGAGCGCTTCAACCTTAATCCTGCACTCGACCGCCTTTGCCTTTTCAATAGGCTCCCTGACATTTTTTGAATCAGGAGTTTCTGAATTATGAATCCCCACATTTTTTATAAGCGTTATCGTGAGTAGCCCGATGATCAACAGGGAAAAAAGAATTCCTATAAAACTCATTCCCGCATTTCTCATGAGTTATTTCCTCGGGTTATGGTTACAGTGGCGTGCGCTTTCTCCGGGTCCACTCTGGTAAGATGAAAAATTTGGATGGAGTTTATAAAATAACCTTGAAAACCATATCATGAGTTCGGACCCGGTCTTTCACTTTTATCCCGACCCTATCACCCTTCTTGGCAAAGGACACCGAGTTTTTTTCGATCTGCATGGAATCAACTGTCTGCTGAAGGTCGGTGGTATGCCCTTTGATGTGAATGGTATCTCCTGCCTGGAGGCCTTCACCGGTGATCTCAAGCGCGGCCACATTAATTTTAGCAAAATAATCAGTAACTCTTCCCACTTCTTTTTCTTCCATACCGTCCCCTCCTTTTGAAAGAGTTTCAAAAAAGAGCTATAAAGCGGTAATTATTTAAAAATATATTATAATTTTTCAATGATTGCAAGAATAATCTTTACGCGATGACTTTTGCGTTACCGGGTGAGTCGTTTTAGTCTCTCCAGGTCTTTTCTGGTAAAACCTTCCCATTCGCAGGGAAAAATAGAATTGTTGTGAAATAAGGGTTCGTTAACCAAGTCAAATTGGGAGGCTTTGATTGCTTCCTCCCAAAGGATTGTTCCCGGAATAGGGGAGTATTCGGCAAGATAAGGTCGCGCCCCGCAGTCCTTAACAAATGTGATACTTTCTTCAACTTCTTCTGCTCGTTGTCCGGGAAGTCCCGCTAAAAGATAAATCCCCATATCTTCTTTGGAAAAGCCTGCTTTTTTAAGGCGCTTTACCGCCTGAGTAAATTCCGCGCGCGTGGTTTTTCCCCCAATTTTTTTCATAAGGTTTTCATTCGCTGTCTCCAGACCAAAGCGGATGGTTTTAAATCCTGATAAAAACATAAGCCGGGCGGTTTCTTCGGTCATGCCTCTGAGATGCATGCCATTGGGGGTGTGAAAATGAGCCGGAATGCTTCGACGGATAATTTCTTTCATAAACGGTATCAATCGTTTTTCGGGTTCAAAAAGAAGGGCATCATCATAAAAGGCGAAATTGGTTACTCCATGGCGTTTCCACCAAAACTCAATTTCGTCCGCGACCAGAATTGGATCTCGCGAGGTATAAGGGTGATTTAACAAATGGGAAGCGCAGTAAAGACATCGGTAAGGACACCCTCGGGAACTTAAGATGCAGACGTACGGCAAATGATTATACAGATCAAACGCGGGAAAGGGGAAGGAATCAAGGCATTTCGGGTTTGGAGTAAAAGTAAGGTCTTTACCCGCACGGGAGGAAATAAGTTTAAGCGCCTTACTGACATCAGGGCCGGAAATCACGATGTCTGCTCCTGACTTTGCTTTCGCGTGCCCAGGGCAAAGCGCGGCATAAACTCCACCTAATATGATCGGAGTTTTTGGAAATACCCTTTGGGCATGTTTTATGACTTCAAATACTCCCGGATACCAATAAGTCATCGCAGAAGTGATCAAAATGACATCAGGCTGAGGCGAGCTTAAAAGCAAATCATGAAAAACCTCTTGAGGGATTCCATATTGATTATACTTTTGAGGAATTGTTTTTAGTGATTCAGGCTTTTCAACTTTTGTTTTTAAAAATTTTCCTTTCCCGCTTTCCTTCCTTCGCGGAGATGATGCGGGGAAAGAATGATGGTCAGGGTCAAGGCAATCAATATAATGTATTGAGAAGCCATTTTTTCTTAACAGGCCGGCCAGATAAAGAAAGCCGAGCGGTTTGGCCCAAAAATCATACGCCGCAAAATCATAAATCCAGGGGTTGATGAGGAGAATATTAAAAGATTTTTCCTTCATAAAAGCAGCTAAGGCTGAAAAATTTGAGTAAATTCTATATAAATTATAAGAAAAATTTGATAAATTTTAAATATTATTTAATTTTCAATAATTATTTTTTAGATCGGTTTCTGAGCTGTCATTGATACAAATTTTATAATTAAACGTTTAACTTACCAGGACAAGGTGGATGCGTTACAGATTGCTTGGTTCAAGCGCTCTCAGAGTCTCGGTTGTTTCGCTCGGCACGTGGGTGTATGGCGGCAAAAACTGGGGAAAGGTAGATGACAAAGAATCGATAGCTTCGATTCAAAAAGCGATCGAATCAGGTATCAACCTCATTGACACCGCGCCTGTATATGGAGACGGACATGCGGAAAAAATCGTGGGTAAAGCGATAAAAGGAAACCGGGATAAGGTTTTTATCGCGACCAAATGTGGCTTACAAAAAAGGGAAAGAACGTTTATACACGATCTCAGCCCTTCGGAAATACGGAAGGAGCTGGAACACTCCCTTTCTCGTTTAAATATCGAGCGCATTGACCTCTATCAGTGCCATTGGCCTGATCCTAAGACTCCGATCGAAGCTACCCTCGATGAAATGCTCAAAATGCGATCAGAGGGAAAAATTAACCATATCGGAGTGTCCAATTTCGACCAGCCCTTATTGGAAAAAGCGTTGGCCGTTGCTCCAATAGTAAGCCTTCAGTCTCAGTACTCTTTGTTAGAGCGCAGCATTGAAGAAAGTCATCTTTTAGAATTCTGTAAAGAAAAGGGGATTGGTGTTATGACCTATGGTTCTTTGGCTGGAGGTTTATTGACCGGAAAATATAAAAGCCTGCCTACGTTTCCCAAAAAAGACGCGCGTCGTTTTTTTTACCCATTTTATAATGGACAAGAATGGAGGAGGTATTACGGTTTTGTTGAAGCGATCCGGAAAATCGCTCAAGAAAAAAAGAAGCCATTGGTTCAGGTAGCGCTCAATTGGCTCATTCAGCAATCCGGAGTAACGACTGCTCTGGTTGGAGCGCGAACTACGGAACAAATGAAAAAAAATGCGCAGGCCATACAAGGGGAGTTATCTGAAAGCGATCTCATTCAAATTGAAAAAATATATCATAGATTTATTAAAAATTTCAGTTGAATATCTTGATAATTTAAAGTATAACTTAATCATGAGCCTTATTTTTCTGGTTAGATCATGAGGATTTTAGTTCTGGGCGCGGGTGCGATCGGTTTAGTTTTCGGAGGCTTTTTAGCCAAAGCCGGCCATCGGGTCGTTTTTCTGGGACGGGAACAAAACGTTTCGGAAATTAAAAGACACGGTCTTTTTATCGAAGGCCTCTGGGGCAACCACCTTATCAAAAACATGGTGGGGTATACAAATCTTGAAGAACTGAAAAAGAAAGAAGGAACATCGTTTGACCTTGTTCTTCTTACGGTTAAATCCTACGATACGGAGTACATGCTGAAAGCCTTTCACGAAACGTTTGCCGATCCAGTGCCGATACTTTCCTTGCAAAACGGTTTGGGTAATCTGGATAAGATGAGCCGAATTATTGGCCCCAAATGGGCAATGGCAGGAAGAGTGATTTTTGGAGCGGAAATCGATACCCCCGGAAAAGTATCGGTTACTGTTTACGCTGAAGAAGTAATCGTTGGAGGTATAGCAAATGGAATAGATTACCAAAAAGTAACGGGAATCGCGGATACGCTAAGTAATGCGGGAATTCCCACACTTCCCACGCGCGAAATTAATAAATATATCTGGGGCAAGGTTCTTTATAACAGCGCTTTAAACGGATTGGGGGCGATCCTGGGGGTAAAATACGGTTTTCTTAGAGAACATGAATCAAGCCGGATGCTTATTACCGGTATCGTGCAGGAGTTTTTTAAGGTCTTGGAAAAAGAAAATGTGACGCTGGATTGGCCGACTCCTGGCGCGTATCTTGATGATCTGTTTGAACGGCTCATCCCGGCAACCTACGATCATTACCCTTCCATGCTTCGCGATATCCAGCATCGAAAACGAACTGAAATTGATTCGATCAATGGAGCGATTGTCGAGATCGCGCGAAAACACGGCATCGATGTTCCGGTGAATTGGCTTATAACCACGCTGGTCAAAACAAAAGAGAAGATTGCCTTGGGAATAAAAATTTGAGTTATGAAAAAGCACCTTTCTCAAAAATCAGTGGATGCGTATCTTGATAATTTTTTAAATTACCTGATGGTTGAAAAAGGCCTTTCTAAAAACACGATCGAAAGCTACAGCCGGGACTTGCAAAAATTTATAAATTATCTTGAAAAAAATAATCATGCTGATGTGTCGCGGGTAACGAACTTAGAAATTATGTCTTTCCTGGTTGAGGTTAAATCTCAAGGACTTTCAAGCAAAAGCACGGGTAGAAATCTTTCCGCGGTGCGGATGTTTTTTAAATTTTTAGTACAAGAAGGTTATTTAGATGCGGATCCTTCCATCAACATTGAATCACCGAAGATCCGGCCAAGCCTTCCCTCGGTTTTAAGCATCGTTGAGGTTGATTCTTTGCTTTCCCAGCCGGATGTTAAAACAATGCGGGGACTTCGTGACCGCGCCATGCTTGAACTTCTGTACGCGACCGGAGTTCGGGTTTCTGAATTAGTCAACCTCAAACTCACGAGCATTAATTTGGACGTGGGGTACATTATCGCTTTTGGCAAGGGTTCAAAGGAAAGGATAATCCCTTTGGGAGACACGGCTAAGCGCTATGTGAAGGAATACCTTGTGACCGCCCGGCCGAAGCACGCGAAAGGAATGACCAGTTCATTCCTGTTTTTAAACCCCTCGGGTAAAAAATTTTCCCGGGAAGGATCCTGGAAGATGCTTAAGCGCTATGCGTTAAAAGCGGGCATAAACAAGAAATTATCGCCCCACACGCTGCGCCATTCTTTTGCCACCCATCTTTTAGAACGGGGGGCTGATTTAAGAAGCGTGCAGATTATGCTTGGTCATGTTGATATCGCCACCACGCAAATTTATACCCACATCACCCAAGAGCGATTGAAAAAGATCCATAAACAGTATCACCCACGGGCTTAAAAGAGTTATGGAAGTTATTACCACCCATGTTAATGCTGATTTTGATGCTGTAGCTTCAATGATGGCGGCAAAAAAGCTTTACCCCCATGCAATACTCGCCTTCCCTGGGTCACAGGAAAAGGGGTTGCGGGATTTTTTTCTTCAGTCCACGATCTACGTTCTCCAAACCGAGCGAATAAAAAAGATTGACTTTAATAAAGTCACCCGGCTTATTTTAGTGGATATCCGGCAAAAAGACCGGATCGGAAAATTTAAAGAGATTGTGGAAAAGCCCGGATTAGATATCCACATTTACGATCACCACCCGGGTTCGGAAAATGACATTTCCGGGTCAGTTGAAGTGATAAAAGAAGTCGGCGCTACGACGACCATCCTTTGTCAGATTCTTAAGGAAAAAAATATCGAGATCAGTTCCGATGAAGCAACCGTATTGATGATGGGAATTTATGAGGACACCGGAAGCCTCACTTTTTCTTCAACCACCGAAGAAGACTTTCTGGCTGCCGCCTTTCTTCTGAAAAAAGGGGCTAACCTCAATGTTGTTTCCGATATGGTGACCAAAGAACTCACTGCCGAACAAATTTCTCTTCTTTACGAGCTGGTTCATACGGCCACGGTCCACACGATTAATGGAATTGACGCGGTTATCGCGAAGGCTTCATCGGATAAATACATCAGCGACTTTGCTGTTTTGGTTCATAAGCTCAGGGATATGGAAAATATCAATGTGCTTTTTGCCCTGGCGGAGATGCATGACCGGATTTACTTGGTCGCCCGAAGCCGGTTGAACGAAGTCGACGTCGGTAAAATTGCGAAAGAATTTGGAGGGGGAGGGCACCCGACGGCCGCTTCCGCCACCATCAAGAACTGTTCGCTGACTGAGGTTGAAGAAAAACTCAAACATCTCCTCAAGCGGGAAATTAACCCTTTGAAAACCGCCAGGGATATTATGTCTTCCCCGGTCCTCACGATAAACGCTCACGATCCGATCAAAGCGGCCGGTGAAATCATAACGCGCTTTCAACTAAGCACGTTGCCGGTCATGGACAACGGCAAACTGATCGGGCTTATTTCCCGGCCGGTTATTGAAAAGGCAATTTCTCACAACCTGGAGAACCTTCCGGTCAAAGACTATATGGTTACCGAATTCGCTAAAGCCAAACCGTACGCCTCCTGGGCTGAAATCCAAAAAATTATCGTGGAACAGAGTCAAGGTTTTTTGCCGATCCTCAAAGCGGGAAAGTTAGTAGGGGTCATTACCCGCACTGATGTGCTTCGGGTTCTGAGTCTTGGACAGGGAGAACAGACGAAAAAGGTGTACAGTTTTGATTATGATCTTTCTCATGTAAAAGAAAAAAAGCTTCTTTCGTTAATGGAAGAACAGCTGCCGCGCGCGATGCTGGAGTTTATGGAAAAAGCGGGAACCGTTGCCGAAAAAATGAACTTTCAAGCATTTGCGGTGGGTGGTTTTGTGCGGGATCTGTTGCTGCGCCGAAAAAATTTAGACCTTGATTTAGTGATTGAAGGAGAAGGAATAAAATTCGCGAAATATTTTTCTTCCCGTGATGATTTTTTTGTCAAATACCATCCAAAGTTCGGTACTGCTCAAATAAAAACTCCTCAAGGATTTAAAATTGATGTTGCTTCAGCGCGTCGGGAATATTATGAGTCGCCTGCCGCTCTTCCGGTTGTTGAACTCAGTTCCATTCATCAAGACTTATACCGAAGGGATTTTACCATTAATACCTTAGCGATTCGTTTAAATCACGGGCATTTCGGTGAAATGATCGATTTTTTTGGAGGGCAAAGGGATATCAAAAGACGGATCATTAAAGTAATCCATAGCTTGAGTTTTGTCGAAGATCCAACCCGCATCTTCAGGGCCTTGCGGTTTGAACAGCGTTTTGGTTTTTCCTTGAGCAAGGAAACCGCCAACTTAATCCGCAACGCGGTAAAAATGGACATCCCCCATCGCCTTTCCGGAAGCAGGATTTTCAGTGAATTGGAACTTATATTAGAGGAAGATAATCCTCCGGCGATTATCAAACGAATGGCTGATTTCGGGCTCTTAAAATTTTTTCACCCAAAGATTAAGTTTGATCGTGCGATGAAGGAATTGCTTGAGTCGATTAATGAAGTTTTTACCTGGTTTGAACTTTTGTATCTCAACGAAACCTGGGAAAAATGGCGCGTTTACTTTTTAGGAATGGTTGATGGATTAAGTGATGAAGAATTTTTAGAGTTAAACGGACAGATTTCTTTTCTCAAAAAAGAAAGCAAAAAGGTTCTGGTGGAGCGTTTTCAGGCCAAAACCACTTTAAAAAAGCTTCAGCAACAAAAATCCCTTAAAGACAGCGCTATTTTCGAACTTCTCAACCCTTTATCAATTGAGGCCTTGCTTTATCTTATGGCGAAGACCTCTCACCAACCCATAAAAAAGGCGATTTCAAATTATATAACCCGCCTGCGGTTTACCGGAGCGCTCCTTACCGGAGAAGATTTAAAAAAAATGGGGCTTCCGCCCGGAAGGATGTATAAGCAGGCATTCCAAAGCCTCTTAAAAGCCCGTTTGGACGGAAAAATAAAAACCCGGGAAGATGAGATTAGTTTCATTAAACGTCACTTTTTATAAGGCTCCCCGGGTTCATTTGGGAGAGCCGATGGTGAAGCTATTTTATGGTTTTACGGATTCCACATTCCTGAAGACCTCCATGCAGAGGTTCCCAATCGGATAGAGAAATATCTTTACCCCCATGTTCCCTTCAGCGGTCAGATAGACGTGCTGCTGGTTTTCCTCTTCTGTTTTGAGGTTTATTCCGCGTTTTTTATAGAGGTCTGTCCACCGCTGTGCCTCTGTCTTGCATGGTCCAATGGACATAAGAATCGTATTCTGCACGGTCAGACACCCGCCATTGGCTAAAGAAACAACGGTAACAGAGTTGTGAGTTTTCTCTTCTGCCTGAAAATCAATGGTGATGCTTTTTGCTTCACGATCAAAGGTGGCATACCATACCACGTCAGCTGGGACCTTCGAATTCAGTCTCTCCTGGGCGCGGGGGTTAAGGATGTTAATGACCTCTTCAGAGAACCCCTTCTGAATTAACTCTTTTTTTATCTGGTCAGGAGACTGGGCGGAAAAACAATCTAAAGGAAAAATGAACAAACAAAAAGAAATAAAACAAAAAAATAGATATTTTCCGATGCGCATATAACCTCCGATGCCAAGGATAGGACATAACGTCTTATTTTAAAAATAGTAAACCCCGTCAGAAAAATTTTACACGGGGCATTTAACCAGTGTGCAAAAGTGCAAGAATTTTTAAGTTCACCCCATGCTTCATCCCCGGTTAGATATTTGATATCCAACCGGGCAGGCAAGGCATTTCTAACGGGGGAAAGGAAAGCCGGTATCAGAGAATATAAAAAAGAACCTTCTTCCCATGCTTTCCCTTTCTTTATACATTACTCATTACAAGTGGGGGAAGAGGCTCGTGAGATTCTGAACAGTATTCCCAAGCACCTGGACGATTTGAATATTGAGTATTAAATTGGTGGTTACAATATTACCACTGCCCGGAACCTGCACGATCGTGAATACCCCGGTGTTGTTACCCAATCCACTTACCGATGCCGAAATATTTACCTCAGTGCCTTCAGGAAGGCTGGCCATTAGGGCATCAGTAGCCGCGTTCGTATTTGTCAAAAGGGTTGCGTTATAATTACCGAGTGTGTCCCAGAAACCCTCAAAAAGCACTGAAAAGTAGAACCCCATGTAGGTCCCGCGCGTCTCGTCCATTACCTCAGGAGTAACAGCCTCCCCAAGGACTTGACCATTGACCTCAAGTCTGTCAGAATAGATTTTCATGGAGGCCCACGCCGGCGTCGTTTGGATAATGAACGCGACGATAAGAAACATTATACATAAAGTTTTACGAAAAGGAAACATTATCTAACCCTCCTTATTTAGAATTCCCCCGGTATACGGATATAGTGTGTCATTCCCAGTTCCTGGAAATTTAAGATATTTTGCGTTGGAGGCTTTAAGGTTTCATTCAGAGGGAGTGATAACTCCTGGTCTGCCTTTTTATATACCAGAAAGATCACCCCATCCCAAGTTTCCAAAAAATCACTTAAAGGAACACTCCTGTTCCCCAGCGCCGGGTCAGCGAAATAGGCCCTTTGGTCCTCGATGCCCTTAAGAACCACAAAATGCTGGTACCTCTTCGTATTCAAAAGGACAATGGATGGAATTGTTATCTTCGGGAGATTCTCTGCTTTCACTTTATAGCCGTTTGCCTGAAAACCGTGTCTTTCCGCGTAGTGCTTTAAATCTAAAAGAGAAAAACCTTTTTCCCGTATTCTCTGCTGATCACCTTTTTCAATCATTTCTTTGGTAACATCTTCTTCTTTTACCTCGCCAACATCATAACCGTACTTAAGGAGCGTCGCCATAGCCGCCGCCCCACAGCTAAAATCGCATTTCTGGGGCACCATGTCTTTGTATCTCAGCTCCCGTACAGAAATCACTTTCTTTGTGATGTAGCCGCCAAAACCCGTTCTAACCATAACTGTGGTGGTGGGAGTAGGTTCACTGACATTCACTTTTTTCGTTATGTAGCCGCCAAAACCGGTTCTGACCATGACTGTGTTGGAAGAAGTAGTTTTATTTATATCCTCAGATGCTCCGGCGGCAACCGGAAGGAGCATCATCAAACTGATTGAAGTGATTATGAGAAATTTAATCATCGCATCGTCTCCCGTGAAAAAGAGATTCCCACCGTGTTCTGAATCGTGTTAAGGTCGCCTGAGGACTGGCTGATCATCCCTATTCCGGTGGTTCCTGAAAATGAATCCGTCACACTATCATGTTTTTCAACGGTCGCGCCAACATCATAATCAATCACGTTCCCCCCGGTTTGTTGGGCAAGCTCAGCATCCCCGAGCACCAGCGCGCTGCCCAGGGAGAAAAGAAATCGGTTGCTCTGACTGTTAATATTCCCGGGCGATTGGTTCACCATAAAAAGGCCCTGAGAATTCTCAAAAGAATTTTCAATCAGGGATTGCCGGTTTATCGAGCCTGAATACTGAATCGTGTTTCCGGTGGTTTCTTCAAGACTGTCTCCCTGGATTACTACCAAACTCTCCCCCGGCGTTAAAGTTACCAGCGCCATGTTTGACTGATTGTTGAGAGAGCCTGATGCCTGGTTGAGACTATAGAGGCCTATGGAAGCTTCATAGGAATTAACCAAGCTGGACGTAGAGCTGCTGTCTGATTCTTGAAGATGGTTATTATTGAGGTTTTCGACCGTGCCATACGAAATTGCCTGAAAGCTGTCAAGATATGACAAAAAGGATCCGTCAATACCGAAAGAGAGGGAGGGTAAAAATAAAAACAGGATTAGTGTCAGAACTCTTAATCCGCTCACAATACACTCCTTTAGTTATAAATCCAACCACTATAAAATAAAGATATAAGGGGGGAAGAATTCTCATCCCCCCTTATCCTTTATAATAACATCCGGCAATCTGGCATTAATGGAGAGTTGCTGCGATGTTTACCGTATTTATCTGGTTGTTCATGTTTCCGGCAGACTGGTTTACTCCCACAACACCAGTATTGCCATTGATGGACCCGGCAATTGTGTCTGTCCTGACCGTCCCGAAATCCATAACCGTATTTCCGGCATTGATCTGCCCGAGGGCTGTGTCGGCCAGCGCTATGAGGGCATTTTCAGCAACCGCCATCACAACCTGGTTTGCCTGGTTGTTCATGTTGCCCACCGACTGGTTAACCCCGACAATGCCAGTGTTAAAGATGATGGAATTATTGATCAGGTCAGCCTTTTGTACTCCCGCCGTAGAATTTTCTTGTGATGAAACATAATTCAGGATGTTGATCTGGCCCGCGTCAGCTTGAGCATGCGCCAGGGCTGGAAAATCAGCCGGATCTGTGTCATTGACAACCGCAGCAATGCTCACGACATTGGCCTGGTTGTTGCAATTGCCCGCATCCTGGTTCACGCCGACAATGCCGGTGTTGTTATTAATTGAGGCATCAATGACCGCAGTCCGGTAATTGTTGTCAACCTGTTGCCCACCCATCACAGAGTTGCCCACATTATCCTGATTAAGGAGGCTGTCGGCTTCCGCCGCCGCTATCAAGGTATCATCAACAATCGCCCTAATCCTAACGACCTTGTCAATGGTGACATTCTCAGTCACCGTGATGTCCTTGTCCAGGCTTACCGTTCCCCACACTAATACCGTTGCCATGGCCGGAACCGACATGCCAAGGACAAGAAATACTCCACACAGTATTGCTATAAGTTTTTTCATTATTATTCTCCTTTCTTATCTGATAGAAGCTGCCACATTGGCGATATTAGCCTGATTTGCCATGTTGCCGACCGTCTGGTTCACGCCGACAATGCCGGTGTTGCCGGTTATCGAGCCGGAAACCAGAGCGTTTTTATTGGTATCCCATTCATATACCGAAGAACCCGTTTCAGCACCAGTTACGCAGGTCGGGTTTGCGTTGATCTGACCGAGGTCTGCCTCTGCCAGGGCAATAATCCCGCCCTCGGAAACTGCCATGGTCACCGCATTCTGTTGGTTGTTGATATTTCCGGCTGACTGGTTCACTCCCACAATACCGGTATTTGAAATGATCGAGTCAACAATCAAAGCATTTCTATACAGGATTTGGATGCTATAAATTTCATTAAACAACATATTCTGGTTAACGGCGGTCTGGGCATGGGACAAACCCGCGTCCTCGGGGGCTCCACCATTACCCGGTGGCTCCTGATTTGGCGGCCATACATCAACAGCCACGGTAACTGCATTACCCTGATTGTTCATACTTCCGACTGCCTGGTTACTACCGACTATGCCGGTGTTATTAGTAATTGATCCCGTCAAATCAACGATCTTCTCAGCGCAATTCTCACAGGCCCAATTAAACAGATTATCCTGGTTGATAGTCGCGTCTGCTTCAGCAGCTTTGTTAAGGAGGTCGTCAACTGTCGCACGAACCTTAACGACCTTGGTAATGTCGACGGTCTCGGTCTTCGTGATATCCTTGTCCAGGCTTACCGTTCCCCACACTAATACCGTTGCCATGGCCGGAACCGACATGCCAAGGACAAGAAATACTCCACACAGTATTGATAATAGTTTTTTCATTTTTACTCCTTTCTTTCTGTAAGAAAAATTTTATTTTGGAACTTTCCGGGATTTCACCCCCAATAATCAATTAAAAACCCATCACCTCCTTCTTCTAAAATTTACCTCCCAGAATGGAGAGAGTATTGCTCTGGGAATTTCCATAGCCGGTTGAGAGGTTAAATCCCGTCATTCGACATTCGGCTTCATCCCAGAGTATTACCTTTGGGCATCTACCCTCTTGCCCCTCTTGGATGGAAACTTTAGCGCCCTGACCACTAACTTCCGCGAGTGCGGCATCGTCAAGCGGTATTTCGCACAGGCATTCACGCCCAAACTGAGCTCCCACCCCGTTATCATATGGTTCAGCCCATGCCGGCGAAAAGGACATGAACCATAGTAAAACCCAAAAAATTGTTGTGATAATTTTTTTCATTGCCTGATTAATAAGCATACATTATGCCACCTTGAAACACATTGATTTTAATTGATTTATTAATGAATGAGAATTAAATCAGTGTAATAGTGTAACCATTTTTTTACACACCACTTTACATGAGTTACACAAATTTTTTTTGATCAAAACAAGAAAGCAAAACACTCCTTATCCACCACCTTTGGTAACCATTTAAGGTGAGCCAGATAGCCAAATTTTTTGTTGACAAACCTATTATCATAGGATATTTTTTAAGAAATTTGATCACCAAAGTACCCGATAATCACATTAGATTCAGACGGTTGAGATCACGAGAAGCAAAAAAATTAGTTATCACTAAAAAAGGAGCGAGAGATCTATGAAAAAATGCCTCATAGCCATCCTGTTAGTGATTTTCCTGCCTGTTTTCGCCTGGGCGCAGGCGCCGACCAATGAAGAGCTCTTTCAGATGGTCAAGGAGATGGAGCGCAAACTCGACGCGTCCATTAAAGAGGCGACCGCGGCCAGGGAAGAGGCGGCCAAGGCCAAAGAGGAACTGGCGCGGATAAAGGAGGCTCCTGCAGCGCCAACTGCGTCAGCCCCGGCTACTACCTCGGCCTCAGCCGCTCAAACAACCTCTGAAACAAAAATAGGAGTGGCTCCGGAGGAGAAAAGGCCGGCGGCGACCGAGCAGCAGTTGACTGAGATTGGGGGAGTCCTTCTGCCTAAGGGAACTTTAACCATTGAGCCAGCCGTTCAGTATGACTATTTTTCCAGGCGTTCGATAAACATCAGTGGGTTTATGATCCTTAACGCAATTGTCATCGGTACGATAGAGGTTGCGGATGTCAAGAGAGACTTCCTGCAAGGATCTGTGACCGCACGGTACGGTATCACCTCGCGCTTGGAGGCCGAGGTAAGGGTGCCTTATGTTTACACGTCTTTAAGACAAGTGTTCGGGCCCGGCACCAACACCAATGAACCCCCCACTGAGAGGAGAGTTGGCACCACGGATTTGGGAGACATAGAGGGAGCGCTCTACTGGCACGCGATAAGAGAGAAAGGGGCAAGGCCTGATATTATTTTAAATTTTAGAACAAAAACACCCACCGGAAACGATCCCTACCACCTCAGTACAGATTCCAATAACAACCCCACCGAACTTGCCACCGGAAACGGGCACTGGGGTTATCAATTTGGCTTTACCGCGGTTAAGAGAAGTGATCCGGTGGTTTTCTTCGGAGGTGGTGCCTATTATTGGAATGTAAAAAGAAAGTGGGCCAACTTCGGTACAGTGAACCCGGGCGACAGTTATGAGGGCTCAATAGGAATGGCCTATGCCCTCAATGAAAGATTCTCTTTTTCTACCCTATATAAGCAAATCGTTACCTCAGAACAAAAGGTGAATGGAACGCGACTGCCCGGGACTTTTTCTAACTATGGGCTCCTCACCTTTGCTGGCAGCTATGCCCTCTCAAACAACAAGTTCTTAAATCTTTCGGTAGGAATCGGAGTTACAAACGACGCGCCGGATCTGGAATTCGGTGTAAGCATGCCAATTAATTTCAAGCTGTTTTGAGAGACGTGATCTCTTTGTGCTGAGACTGTGTCGTAATACATATTTTGGTAAGCCGTAGGGGCGAACGGCTGTTCGCCCCTACGGCTTGCGTTTCTCGGACATGTGATTTCACGCAGGTATCAGATGCCGTATTTCTTTTTAAGGCGATACAAAGTAGGCCGGCTCATGGAGAGCATTTTTGCGGCTTTGGATAAATTGCTATCGCATTTATCCAACACTTCCTTCAGTTTCTCTTTTTCAACCTTCGCACGCGCGTCTTTTATGCCACAGCTTGTTTTTACATCAATTTCTTGAATATTCAGATCTAAATCTTTAGGTTTTATTAAATTATCATCAGCCAAAATAATGGCCTTTCTGACCCTGTTTATTATTTCTCTGACATTCCCGGGCCAACTGTATTTCTTTACGGCACTCACCGCATCCTCGGTAAATTCCTTTGACACACCCATCTCCCTTGAAAACCTTTTAAGGAAGTATTTGGCAAGAACTATCCCATCTTCTCCTCTCGCCCGTACAGGTGGAAGATTTATGGGAAAAGCGCTCAGTCGGTAATAGAGGTCGCTCCTGAACTTATTATTTTCAATGGCTGATTCAAGATTACTGTTGGTTGCAGCTATAAATCTCACATCAACCTTTTTCCCTTTACTCGCTCCTATCCTCTCCACAATCTGGTTCTCAAGGAATCTCAGTAATTTTGCCTGAAGGTTGGGGGAAAGTTCACCTATTTCGTCCAAGAAAATGGTCCCGCCATCTGCCTGCTCGAACTTCCCTTTTCTGCTCGTATAGGCTCCGGTAAAAGCGCCTCTTTCATAGCCGAACAGCTCTGCCTCAAGAAGGGTTTCCGGAATCGCCGCGCAATTTATTGGAACAAAGGCCTTACCGTTTCTCGTGCTCCTTTCGTAAATGGCAAGGGCGGTCAGTTCCTTGCCGGTTCCGCTTTCCCCACGGATGAGGACAGAAACTTCGGTAGGGGCAACTTTCCGGATATTGAAAAATACCTCTTTCATGACAACACTTGTTGAAACAAACTCTCGTAACTGTTCACCAGTTCCTTCCTTCAGAATTTCTCCATCTATAAAATTGATTAATCTCCGTACCTGGTCCGCGTTCAAACGCTCTGCTCTGGAATCCATTTTCTTAAGGAGATGCGTCTTTTCATGATATTCAATATACCCGGGAGAATCGAAGGCGAGTTTCCAGCCGCAGCTCTTACAAATGGAGGGGAGTTTTTCATATTTTTCATCGCAGTAAGGACACTTGTCCAAATTGTTCAGATTGTCAATGATATATTTCCAAAGCTTGGCCTTTTCGGTAATGCCAACGTCATGAAAGGTCATGGCAAAACCGTCTGTATCTTTCCTGACGGTCATTCCACTATGTTCAAACAGACCGTAGTTGGGCAGCTTGTATTTGAGAAACAATGTTTCTCCCACTTTGATATTGGGGAGGTGATCTTGGACGAAAGCTCCGTTTACGCTGATGTTCTTCATAACTCCTTCGGAAGTTGTGAACTTAGTGTTGAGCATTACAGGAATGTCAACTTGCAATCGGGGAAACAGTCGCATAAAAAATTACCGCGTCAGTGAAATTGGGTATTATTTTAATTATCCATGGTCCATGGGGAAAGATTATCTTTGACTTATTAATCAGAGCATAAATATGATGACATAATGCCCCCTCACCTTAATCCTCTCCCCGAGGGGAGAGGAAGGAAAAGAAAATTACCGAAAATCTCCCTCTCCCTTGAGGGAGAGGGTCAGGGTGAGGGTGAAATTGAAGCATATCCCGAAACGCATTCCGCCAAATAGGATTGCAATCAATTTAGTGCTCCCATTAATAAATCAAATTTTCCCGCTAACGCTGATTTTAAATATTATATTTATAACTTTTTTCATCATTAAGCGAATCAATCAATAGGGTATTTCCTGTATTTTTTTACAAAAAAGTTTGTACTCCTATGTAGCTTCCGGTTTTTCTTATGGCGCAAGGCCGTGATGCTATCCCCGAATCAAAAAAAATAGCCGGGTCGTTTTTTTTGGCAACCCGGCGGTCTTAAATGTAAAGATCCGTGGCTTTCCGGCCCAGCCTCACGACTGGTGTGGCTTTATCTTACGAATCTTTATCTTACGAATATTATCATTTCATTGGTAACTTTTATAGATGCAAGTACTATACCACCACATTCAATCCCTATTAAGACATATAATTTTAAAAAATAATACCCGGAGAAAATTCACCCTACGAGGTTATTGGTTGATTTTCCCACGATATGTAGTATTCTAAACTTGATACCGCAACAACATATTGCTCAGCCTCTGCTATTGATTTAAATTTTACCCTTCGACAAATAGAAAATTTGTCGAACGTTTTTTATATATGTTTTTTAGTTTATGCCAATTTTTGGAACGCTATTGACGATTATTGGTTTTACAAGGTTACCGCTCCATTTCCATCCGGGTCACTCTATTGAGTATATAGTTGAGGAGTTTTCCTGTACTGTTTTCAAGGAGGCGAAGAAGAGCATAAATCAATGGGAGGCCGCAGATATTCCGCTGGTCACGTTCCTTTAAGATGTGCGCGAAAAATCCATCTGCATTAACATTAACATTAAAATTAACCCGGTCTGGATGCTATAATACTTTGAGGTAATCGGAAGGACTATCTATGCATTCGGCTAATTCAGGATGTTGGAAACGGATTTTTTTCTGCATCAACATAAATATTTTTTACCAAACTAATTCGTTCGACCAAAAATGTTTTTCATCGCTATGAATAACCCAACTTATGTTCGATAATTTTTTTAATCTTTTCCTTAATTATATTATTTTACAAAATTTCCTCAGGTTAAGATTGACTTTAGCGCGAGTCTTTGTTAAAAAAGGGTCACTTTTATCCAAACTTTAGGCAATGAAAACTCCTCTCATTTCCTTTTGTTAGCACAAAGACCGGTGATGAAAAAAGGGTTTTTTAGATTGAGATAAAATCCATGGATCATGTGAATATTATTCAGAGTGTCGCCATTTGGGCTTTGCCCCTCGTTTTTGCGGTAAGCTTCCATGAGGCCGCGCACGGTTTTATTGCCAATCGGCTCGGGGATCCCACCGCTCGCATGCTTGGCCGTCTTAGCCTCAACCCGATCCGGCATATTGACCTCTGGGGGACCATTATCATTCCCTTGGTTTTGATTATTGCTCACGCCGGGATACTGTTCGGTTACGCCAAACCAGTGCCTGTCAACCCGCGTTACTTTAAAAATCCAAAGAAAAGCATGGCCTGGGTTGCTTTTTCCGGTCCCTGTACCAACTTTTCCTTGGCATTACTGAGCGGAATTGTTTTTCGAATCATCTTATGGCTTCATCCCGATCTTTATCCCTTTATTCTGAGGGAAGGGAGGACATTTGCCGGCGCCGGAATCGCGGCCTGGCTTTTAGTTCCCCTGCTTCTCATGCTTATTAAGAGCGTGCAAATAAACGTGATTCTCGGTGTTTTTAACCTTCTTCCCATTCCGCCGTTGGACGGGGGACGGGTTATGATGGGCATTCTTCCGGATCACCAGGCTGAAAAGTTGGGGCAAATAGAGCCGTGGGGATTTTTTATCGTGGTCTTTTTAATCCTCCTCGATCCCTTTAAAGTGATGAGCCGTTTTTTTTACGGGATAATGGACTTTTTATCAATGTTATTTTTATTTGGATAATCATTCGAAACAGGAAAAAAATAATGAGCGGCAAGCAAAGAGTGGTCAGCGGAATGCGTCCGACCGGAAAACTTCATTTGGGGCATTATTATGGTGCGCTAAAAAACTGGGTCTCCCTCCAGGATACCTATGAATGTTTTTATTTTGTGGCGGACTGGCATGCGTTAACCACCGAGTACGCGCATCCCCAAATCATCAAGGAAAGCATCCATGATATGGTCATTGACTGGCTCGCGTTGGGCATCCACGTTCCGAAGAGCACCATTTTTATCCAGTCAAGCCTCCCTGAACATGCGGAATTGAATCTTATGTTTTCAATGATCACGCCGCTTTCCTGGCTGGAAAGAAACCCAACCTATAAGGAACAGGAGCAGGAGATGAAAGATAAAGACATTCACACCCACGGGTTCTTGGGGTATCCGGTGCTCCAGGCCGCGGATATTTTGATTTATAAAACTCACAAAGTCCCGGTGGGGATCGATCAGGTCCCTCACTTGGAGCTTACCCGGGAAATCGGCCGGCGGTTTAATTTTCTCTATCGGGAAATTTTTCCGCTCCCGGATGCCTTATTAACCGAGACTCCTAAGATTCTCGGTGTCGACGGCCGTAAGATGAGCAAATCATATAACAACGCTCTTTTTCTTTCCGACCCTCCGGAAATTATCAAAGAAAAAGTCTCCCAGATGTTTACCGACCCCAATCGGAAGCGTAAAACCGATCCGGGAAATCCCGATATTTGCAATGTGTTTACCCTCCATAAGCTTTACAGTCATCACGATGATGTGGCTATGATTAATCGCGACTGCCGCGTTGCTAAAATCGGCTGCGTGGAATGCAAAAAGAAACTCGCGCCCCATCTCGTGGAATTTCTCGCCCCGATTCAAGAACGGCGTGAATACTATGCCGAGCACCGGGAAGCGATTGACGAAATCCTGGCTCAAGGAAATAAGCGAGCACAAGGTATTGCCCGGCAGAATTTAAAGGAAGTCCGAGAAGCAATGGGAATCTGACAGCATGGAAGAAACTTCTCAAGGTTTTTTATTTCATCTCCCCGCGTTTGAAGGTCCGCTTGATCTTCTCCTTCATCTTATCAAGGTCAATGAAGTAGATATTTACGATATCCCTATTGCGCTTATTACTGCGCAGTACCTTGAATATCTCGATTTGATGCAAGAGCTGAACCTCGATATCGCGAGCGAGTATCTGGTTATGGCTGCCACCCTGGCCTATATAAAGTCACGCGTGCTTCTTCCTTCGCAAACGGATTTATCTGAGGAAGAAACCGGCGAAGACCCGCGGGATGAATTGGTCCAGCGGTTACTGGAATACCAGAAATTTAAACAAGCCGCTGAACAACTCGGCAGCAAAGAAATCCTGGGAAGAGATGTTTTCGCGCGCTCAGCGCACGAGGAGATTGAGGAAGGGGAGGGGGGTGAAGACATCGAGGCAAGTCTTTTTGATCTTATGGAGGCTTTGCGGGAAATTTTGAAAAAAGTGGAAACGCAGGAAAAGCTTCTTGACTTCACCCGGGAAAAAATTTCTCTCAAAGATAAGATGATTGAGATTTTGGAAAAACTAAGAGATGTGGAGTATGTCCTTTTTGAGGATTTATTTTCCGGCTCCATCACCCGCTTTGAAATTATTGTTACCTTTGTCGCGCTTCTCGAATTAATCAAAAATCAAAAAATCCGCGCTCTCCAAATTCAGGCATTCGGCAGTATCAGGATTTATCAAAGAGAAGAACCTTTATAAATTATCCCGCTCTGTCAGATTCAGGGTAATAATCATAGTGGTTCAAATAGAATCTTTTTTGATTATCTAAAAATTTATCGTAACTATAGAAACTATTTATTTTCTCCATATTTTGATTTACGATTTTCATATATTCGTTCTTAGCTGATTCCAGTTTCCTGATATCCTCCACAATATTCTCAAGTAAATCATCATCACTTACATAAATATTATCCAGTTCTATAAAAGACTTGTCAGGAAAAAAAATATCATTATACACCGCAAAACACAAACGGCCGACCGCGGCAGCGTGAATTAAATAACCATCAAATCCCTCGCCAAAGGTTAGGGAAAACTTAGCTCGTTTAACAAGCACCATGTATTCGTCAAAAGTCATGCCTCTCACTGTCACCAGTTTATAATCTGGCAATCTATTCTTAAGCATCGTGATTACAGTATCCCTACCCCCCCTTTTATCCGAAGACAATACAATTATTTTTCTCGTATCTTCAAAATTACTGCCAGAATATACACTCAACTCAAGGTAAACAGAAAAATGATGCAGCGGGATTTTATATTGGTTACAGATCTCCTGATTAGTGTATCGGTAGTGAGCGGTTGATTGCGTTATTTTGGTGGCGAACTTTTTCAAAGAAGTAATTACTTCTTTGCTTGGCATGCATTCAATATTTTGGTTCAGGATATTAATATGAACATGATTTATCCTTGACAAATATTCCTTATCACCGACAGACAAGCTATCATAAAACTTATCTAAAAGAAACTCAGGAATATGAATAATAATTTTTGTTACGTTCCTGAATTTTTTGATTTGATTAAATCGGAAAACAGTCTCTTTGCTCTTGAAGTACCTGTTCTTAAAATATGTTCTAACTCCAGGATAGGTAACTAAAATCACCTCGGAATTATGAATGTCTTTAATCTCTTTTGCAGCTGTCGCTAATGAAAAAATAGACATAACACCACCCGTAGGTCTATTTTTCCCGGGAACGATAAATGCAATCAAATTTTCCGCGCGGTGATCTATCTTACAAAATTCTTTGTTTTGGAGATAATAACATAATGGTATTTGCAAATAATCACAGTAAAGGAGTCTTATAAGCCTCAATGGGTGAGGTAAATAATATTTTAATCGTTCCACAGCAGCAAGTCTTTCATGATCGGCCATAAATTATTTCTTCGAATCCGCCTCGTTGGCTGGTTTAAAATCCTGCGATCATCTGGCCAGGGACACCGAAAAATGTCGCGCCGGCGGGAATCTTGCCTGAAACGACCGTTCGGGCGCCTATCCGGGCGTTGTTTCCCACTATTGATCCGGGCATCACTATAGCATGGCTACCGAGAAACGCTCCTTCTCCGATAATGACCCTCTCTCCTACGAAACAGAAACCACTGATCGTCACCCCTTCCCCCACTATAACATCAGCGCCAATGGCCGTGGAACCAAGTATTACGGCAAAAGAACCAATGCTTGCGCCAGGACTGATAACGACAGCGGTTGCAACGATGCAGCCGGATGCAACCCGGGCGCTGGGAGAAACAATGGCACAGGGATGAATCAAGCTAATGAAACGGGCGCCTCGTTGGATGAGGGTCCTGCACAATTTTAGCTTCCCCTGCGGATCGCCTATAGCGCAGATAAGGAACTCATCTCCGGTATAATTAAAATCACGAGGATCACATAGTATGGGGAAATCTACAGCATAGCCATCAAGGGCAGAAGGGATGGAATTCAGAAAGCCCTTCACCTCCCAGTTCCTCAGTTCAACAGGAATTTCGTAAATCCAAGCGAGAACTTCGCGCCCTAAACCACCAGCGCCAACGATGAACAGATCACGATTCACGGGCATTGATTAGACCGCCTCAAGGGAAGTATCGACTTTTTTCGCCGGGACCCCCCAGACGGAGGTTCCGGGGGCAACATTGCGTACCACGACACTTCCCGCCCCGACACGGGCGTAGTCACCCACATGGAGATGAGGGAGAACAACGACATTCGGCTGAAGAAGCACACCTTCACCAATGCGAACGTAACCGGCAATATCACAATGAGTGCTGGTGGTGGAACCAGCTCCAACCTTCACATCATGGCCTATACTGGTAAAGGAGCGAACCGTGACGAACTCATTCAGGACGACATCGCTGGTAAGTTCTATTTTGGGAGAAAGAATGCAGCCTTCGCCGATAATGTTGCGTCTCGGACGTCCGGAATAGGAAAACGGGAAGCCGCGGAACACCCCCCCCCGCTCCCTGATTCCCCGGCAGACAACGAGTTTTTCGCGCGGCTCCAGAAGCGCGCACAAGAACAAATCATTCTCTCGAGGCGGGTAATCCTGGGCATTCCCTATACAAGGGAGGTCAATAGTAACTGGGTAATCAGGAGCACTGATGTCAAGGTAGCCCTTCAGGGTAGTATCCAGAGGGATCCCTGCGTCGATTACCCATTCAAGAAGCTCCCGCGCAAACGCACCACCTCCCACAAAAATCAGGTTTGTGGTCATAATGCCCCCGCGGAACAACCGCCATCGACAATCATCGTGGTACCCGTAATCCATCGCCCCGTCTTGCCTCCTAATAGAAAGGCAGCGGCATAGGCAATGTCGCGCGCTTCTCCCAGTCCCAACGGATGCGCGGCTTCCATCTGTGCGGCTTGCTCAGGGGTAACGATCTGAAACCACCTCTCCGCCATCTTCGTGCGCACGAGTCCCGGAAGGAGGGCATTGAGGCGGATATTTTCCCGGGCCAGCTCTATCGCCATGCAACGGCAAGCGGCTTCTAACCCGGCTTTGCTGGTCGCATAGGCGATTTGTCCCGCTTTTCCGATACGGGAGGTGATTGAGGAGATGAAAACGATACTCCCCGGAATCCGACAGACTCCTTTCTGGCGATATCCCTTGGCGAGGCCGACTGCTGATTTTAGATTGATGTCCAGGGTTTCCTGAAGCAGCTGCTCGGTGATGAAACGCAGGGGCGTGGTGGTTTGCATCCCGGCACTGTGAACAATGCCGTCGAGCGGCCCGGTCTCTGCCGCAACCCTTTTCAGCCATGAAGGTATAGTGCCCATTTCCGCCAGATTGACGGTCTCGATCCGCGCCGGTCTACTCAGGGAAGACGCGGTTTTTCCCAGTTCATTCTCATTTCGTCCAGCAAGAACCAGGGTCGCACCGAGTTCATCGAGGACGACAGCAGTCTCCCTGCCAATGCCGGAGGAAGCTCCTGTAACGAGGTAGTGACAACCAGAAAAATCCATTGGATTATTCATTACTGCGCATCCTTTTTGTCCATATCTCTAAGGCTAAGGAAAATCATTTCCGGCATGACGATTTCGCCAACAGTGCAGGTAACGGCTCCCCATGAGTAGCCAACACCGAACCCCCCAAAAAGAAGATCCATCTTTTTACGGGAGAGCTGGTCCCGCAGGCAGTGGGTCATGGTTACCGGAATCGATGCCGAGCTCGTATTCCCGTATTCGTCGAGGCTTATAGGAACCTTGTCGCCGTGAATTTTCATCCGTTTCGCCAGATATTCGAGGATAAACTTGTTCGCCTGGTGCAGGACAAAAAAATCGATGGTCTCAACCGTTTTTTCCGATGCAACCAGGACTTGGCGTACCATCTTCGGAACTTCCGCCAGAGAAAAAGCGAAGATTTCAGCACCGTTCATATAAAGCTCTTCTTCGCTACGGTGGTTACCGTTTTCCGCTTCGCGACGCACCCGCGTCGTTTCATCGGTCGGTTTCCGACACCTGCCGGCAGGAATAATAAGGCTTTGTTCCCCTTTGCCATCGGTCCCGAGGACAAAGGTAAATCTTTCCTTTTTATCAGTTTTTTCCACAATCGTGGAAGTGCCGGCATCGCCGAAAAGCAGAGCGACAGATCTATCCTCTTCGGACACCTTCGTCGAGGTATCTCCCATCAGGAGGAGCACCCGCCTCATCCCCGCGCCGGAAATAAGAGAGCCGGCCAACCAGAGTCCGTAAACATATCCCGAACAGCCGAGGTTAACGTCGAAGGCAGCACACTCATTGGGTAGCCTTAACCGCCTCTGGATTGTAGCGGCACTAAAGGGCAGCTCATAATCGGGACTTTGGGAAAGGAAGATGACGGCGTCGATGGACTCGCGCTCCCATTTTCCTTCAGTCAAAAGACGGTCGGCAGCGGCGACACAGAGATCGGAGGCACACATGCCGGGTGGAGCGATATAACGCTTCTGCACCCCGGTGTTCTCCACGATCTTCAGTACTTCCTCTTTACCGAACCGGTCAAAAAATTCTGAGGGAAAATGCGCCTGATCGGGTACTGCGCTGGCAATCCCTGAGATACGTATGCCTCTGATCCGTGCGAGAGCCATATTCGGTCACCCCTCGAGATGTAAACCGGCAATTTTCATAAGGTCCTCGATAGTCGCACTCTCCGCTATCTTTTTCGGAGACGGCGTAAAACCGAAATTTTCATCGACCATTGCAATGAACCCCACCACCGCCAAAGAATCCCATCTTTGGATATTTTGCAAAAGGCTTTCACCAGCGAGGCTACCCGCGTCGACTTCCAGCAAATTTTCGATTTCAGAAATAAATTTATCGCGTGTCATATTAATCTCCCCATCACCATTCCGTTCTGGGATGAGCAGGCGTATCCTCAGCAGTAATTGTTTGATCCGCGCATATCTGCCTAATAGCTGGCGCAGTAGATACCCACGGGCTCACGCCCGTGGCACTAAAGATTAAAAGGCAGCTGCAGTTGCCCTTTATCTATCTTTTCCTGAAACTCAATGTATCTTTTTATGACTTCTTCGTTTATGCC
>Ga0209164_1000913_pt1 | contig 47685 bp, 35 predicted proteins | sample MTBNYHSulfiMetaG_FD_187458 | JGI IMG/M metagenome (GOLD analysis project Ga0209164, IMG submission 187458) | Enrichment culture microbial communities from rom New York Harbor, USA that are MTBE-degrading - MTBE-NYH (New York Harbor Sulfidogenic)... | ecosystem: Environmental > Aquatic > Marine >... | reverse complement strand
CCTGAAAAGCGTCCATGACCACCGTCTTCAACTCCGCGCGGCTGTCGGCGCTCCAGTCGGTCAGGCACTGGTCGATCAGATGTTTGGCCGCTTGCAGCCGCTCATCGAACACCAAATGCTCGGCGATTGCCACCTGGATCTTGAAACGGCCGTCGAAGCTGGTCAGGGTGGTATTGCCCTTTTGCCCGCCCAGCTGCACCCCGTAGCGTTCGGCCGAAAGTTCCACAAAGGCGGCCACATCGCCCATTGCCCGGCCTTTAAACGCCACCATGGCGGCCTGAAGCCTCTTGGCCGCCTCGATCAGCTCCCGGACCGTTTCATCCCGCTGACGGTCGATATCGCTGACCAGTTCAATGGGCACCAGGCGCCCCTTCGAATCGCGCTTGAACGCGGCGTCATTCAATTTAATCGTGTCTTCGTTCATCGATGACTCCCTCCAGTTGATGCTGAATTAGCCGGTGACCGCCCCACCATTGGGGCGCCTTCTGATAGATGAGTGCATCACCCCGATGATGTCCAACCCCTGGCGCACTTTGCGAAGCCCTTCGCTGACGCGCTCCTTGATCTGCCGGCTATTGGTATCGGTGGTGTTGACCGCTGCCAGGTCGATGGCGGCCTGGGCCAGATCGATGCGCAGCCGGTCGATGGCATCCTGCTTTTCTTCCGTGATGATGATCATAGGATCCTCCATGATTATCGATGCGCATCACACTGCCGGCAGGCGTGATACAGCCGCACCCGCTGGGGTGATGTCGCCGCAAATGGTTTTTTCCTCTCGGCTGCGCAACGCTTAAGGGAGATCTCTCCCATGACGGGACACTGGACCATTCCGGTGCCGTAGACCTCCGCCACGCGCTGCAGCAGGTTTTCCAGGCTACCCCGGTATTTTCCGTGCAGGGCCTGGTTGACCGCCGAGGTGGAATAATTAAGCGCCCGCGCGACGGCGGATTGCCCGTGCTCTTCCACCGCCGCTCTCAATAGCGCCATCTTGCTCATGTTTGCTGCCATGGTGAAAACCCGATGGTGAATATCTTCATTGAATCTCTTCTTCTTGATTTTTGATGCAGGGTTCACCCAAAGGGCGTCCGCACCGTTCGCAGCGCATCGGATAGTTCGGACCGATGTCCTTGACCAATCTCAGGCCGCGATAGACACCGGGTCGCCCACTGGTATAATCACCCAACTGCGTGACATAACCGTGGACCTCCAGCCGCTTGACGAACTTTCGCACGTTGTTGCGGCCCGCGCCCGAAGTGCGGCACAGGTCGGCGACGGTGAATTGCCGCAGGATCCGCATGCTGCGCCAGATGTTGTGCCGCAGGGTTCCCTGTCTGGGTGCTGCGGCGGTCATGCCTTTAATGCCGGGCATTTAAGCCCTCCTCTTTGCAAAACGCGGTTGATCGTAAAACAGCGCCCGGTTGGCCCACTCCTTGCGGGTGACGGTGCAAAGGGCGTTGAGCTTTCCAAACTGCTCGATACGGGCAAGGCCGGTGACCATGCGCCCGATATTCTTTCGTGCGGCCGTGTGCACGTGCTCCAGAAGATCGTCGGAGACCTTGGCTTCGCAAAGGGTGTCGGCCAGGGTCCGGGCGTCATCGATGTCGATACCGCAAAACTCCACCCACTGGGTGATGCGCCGGGCGAACTTGCCCCGGCTTTGCACCTTGCGGGCAAACTCCTCCATGCCGATGAGCACCACCGGGGATCCGGTCACATCGTAGATATCGCGCATCACATCGAGCATGTCGGCGTGCTTGAACAGGTAGTCCGCCTCGTCGATGAAGATCGGCCGGGGCCGCTCGGAAAGGGCCTTGACGGCCGATTCCACCATGGGTGCCCGCCGGCCGTAGACCGGCATGCCCAACTCCACCATCATGGCCGATAGCATGCTGGTCGGCGTCCAGCAGGTGTTGGCCCGCAGGAAAATCCCGTCCAGGGTGTTGCAGGCAAAGGCCACGGTGGTGGATTTTCCCTCGCCGGGCTCACCCCAAAGTATGGCCATGCCCTCGACGCCCATGGGCCGGTCGGTCAGTTCCCGTACGGCCGCCAGAAAGCGCCGCACGTTCTTGGTCATTGCCATGTCATCTCGCATGTGTTACCCTCCGTTCCATCATAGTCGCTTTTTTTTCATTTCCGGTCGGGGCCGCGAACCTCGGCCGGATCCTTTTTGGGGAGATGCCATGGGCCGCGGCCAGGCGGCCGCACAGCTGCCGGATGCGCTCGGCTTTTTGAAACTTGTTGGCCGCCGAAATGCGCAGGGCCTGCCGGTCCGGGCTGGGCATCATTTCCGAAAGGCGCCGGTCGCGCCAGGCGTCGCCGGAAAGCGCCGCGGCCCGCTTCAATCCCTGGGCCACGCAACGTGCGGCAACCCGCTTAAGAACGTCCTTTTCCATCCGCACCTCCCTTGTCTTCGAGTTTAAGGAACTGACAGGCCACTTCGTACGCGGCCTCGAAACCATCGCCGATCTTGCGGTAAAGGGCATGCCGCACGTTTTGCGGCAGCTTGAGCCAGCACCGGTAGCAAAAGGCCATGCCGGTCTGCTTGGGGCCGCCGCAGCGGCACCGGCCGCTTTTCAGAGTGCCGACGGCAGCCATCCGGGCCTTTTGAGCCTCGTTTAAAACCGGTTCCGAAAGCATTAAAACCTCCTTTCCCAAAGTGCTTCTAATGCGCCATGCGCTCGCCGGTCTCCAGGTACAGCTCGTAGCGTTTCATCCAGGCCAGGTCCGCGTCGGAAACCTCCACACCGCTGCGCAGGTCATCTTCGATCTGTTCGTATTTTTCCTGGGCAGTGGCCGGCAGGGGCCGGCTGCCGCGCCGGGCCTCTGCCATATCGATCAGCTCTGCGGCGGCGCGTTCCTGATCGTCGCTGATCGCAATCGGCTGCGGTCCCCTCCGCAGCCGTTCGTAATCTTCAACCGCCAGCGCGGCCTCCTCGATGGCCGGCGTGCTGTAGACGTCGCTTCTGCGCGGAAGCTCCAGGACGTTGGCCCGCTGGGCCTCGCGGTAGGAAAGGATCTCTTCGCCGATCCGCTCGGCGGCCGCCTGCTTGGACAGCCGGCGCAGCTGATTTCTGCCTTCCCGCATGAATTCATTCTGGTAGGCCTTGGCCTTGGCCGCGATCTCTGCTCGGTCGTGGCCGGTGCGCAGCGGATCCACCGCCCGGCACAGGTAAGTCTTGCGGCCGTCTTCCTGGACCAAAAAGACATGAATGGTGCCGTAATCGGTGGCATCCAGGAGCACGAATACCCGCTCGCCGACGTGCGGTCCCAGCTCGGGGGCAATAAATGTGCCGTTTTGCACGGTGACGCCGTCCTTGCCCACCACGCGCATGCCGTCACTGTCCGGGGCCGGAGAAAGCAGGATGTCCAGGGCGCGCTCGTTGCCGATGCGCCGCACGGGCGCTGTCCATTCGCGGGCCACCTGGGCCGGGGTCTTTCCGGCGAGACTGCTGTGGACGTTGTGATGGTAGACCGCGTCACACCAACGGTCGCAGATGTTCTGCAATTCATCGGCAGTCATGGAGATCTGAACCGGGTCTTCTCCCTGGCTCATGATGCGCTGGGCAAAGCTGCGCCGGTCCTCTATGCGCTTGCGGTCCGCCACGTTGTGGCCGATATAGTTGGGCAGAAGCTCGAAGATGCTGTGCAAAAGCGTCCTGAAAAACCGCTCGATGTGCGGCTTTTGGTCCGGGCTGAACGGATCGCAAAGGATTTGCTGGATCTCCAGATCCTCAAAAACCCGCACCATGTGCTTGGAGATATAGTCGGACCCATTGTCGGTTTTGGCGATTTCCGGCACGCCCCAGTCCAGGATGGCCCGCCGGGTCAACGCCGCGATCGCCGTCGCCCTGGATGTCGGCGTCACCTGGATCTTGGCGCGCCGGCTGTAGACGTCGATCACGCCGATCAGGTTATGCCGCCCATCGGCCAGCATCACATCGCCCGGCGTTGAGTCGAACTCCCACAACTGGTTCAGCCGCACCACCTGCTCATCGGCCTGGCCGAAGGCCACCATGTGCCGGCTGCGCCACTCGTCCGGGCTGGTGATGTAAAGGATCAGGCTGCTATTTTCCATGCGCCACTTGTCCACGAAGCGCCGGATGGAGGATTTGCTGGGAATCTCCTGGCCGGCAAAGCGCGCTTGAAGCGCCTCGCGCACGGTGGGGATGCCTATGTGGGGCTTTTCGATCAGCAGCCCCTTGATAAACTGCTGCATGTGCGCCGCGATGGTCGTTTCGCGGGTGGCCGTGTAACCGTTGGCCAGGCCCGCCAGGCCGCATTCCTTGTAGCATTTTTCCCATCGATAGATATTGGCCACTGACAGCGACACCTGGCCGTTGCGGCCACCAAGGGCTTTTTGGACGGATTCGGGCAGGCGGAGAGCGCCGGCCTTAAACTCGCGCACAAAAACCTCCGTGCCCTTTCTTCTGGAAAGAAATGCCCCTGCGATAAACGCATCCCGTGCCCGCAGGATCTCGCAGCGCGCATCCGCTTCGGCCTGGCGTTCGGCGGGCAGCCGTTCATAGGCCGCAAGCCCATCCTCCTTGGCCCGGCGCTGCGCCTCGGCTGCCGCCGCCGTCTCTTCAGTCAGGGCCTTGGCCCGAAGGAATCCGGCCTGGGCCGCGGCCCCGATAAAGCAGGGCCGGACCCGTGCGGCCAAAAGGGATCGCTCCTGCTCGGGCAGGCCGGCTACCAAATAGTCGTGGGCCGCTCCCCCCTTGCTTCGCTTATAAACGCGCGGCCATCCTGCTTTTTGCGCCCGCAGGCGCACCGCGCGTTCGCTGATCCCGAGCAGGGTGGCCAGCTGGTTGGATGATATCTGTCGTGGCAGAATCGGTTGCATGGTGCTCCTACAGTTCGATTTCGAGTGCATCCAGGATGGCGCGCACGTGGCGGATCACTTCGTTACGGTCCGTGTTTTTGAACTCGTTGGCCCGTTCGATGTTGATGGCGTCCAGGAAAATGTTGAACGCCTTGCGGAAATCCTCGCTGATCTTCGGGGCCTGGTTGGCCTTGGTTTTGGCCTTGGTGACGGTGTCGCGCACTTTTTCGAAATTAAGGCGGCGAGCGGTTTTCTTGAGATGAGAGGCAGTGACCTTGCCGTCCGGGGCGGTTTGGACAGCCTCCGTAACGATAGTCACAACAGCCTCCGGTTTGTCCTTGAATTTGATCAGCTCCCTGGCCTGCCGTTCGTTCTGTGGAATCCACTCGCAGTGTGAACCATGGTTCACATTACGAACCAGGTCTATGACATCGGCGGCATCGATAAGCTGGTAGGCACGGCGGCCTCCGATTTCGAAGGTCTCCTTGCAGTAATCAGAGAAACGGTCATGGGTGTCCCGGTAGTACATGCGCAGGTTGATCTCGCGCAGTGCATAGCAGACGTCCAGGTAGGAATTCAGATTGCGTGAAATGAGGCTTTCCAGCTCTTTACGCCGTCTCTTTTCAGTCTCCGAAAGGGGTTTGACAAAGTCAGGCGGCGAATCGTCGAAACCGTCATAGACGACCGGTACATAGCCATCATTCTCGTTTTCCAGGGAGGCTGGGGCCTCGTCGACCACTTCAGGTTCAATGGCCGTCCTTTTGAAAAGTGCGTTGTTACGTTTTGCCATCTGTTCATTCTCCTGTGCTTGCTGTTGGATGATTTCTTTTACCTGGCGGACGGGGTCCACATGCCCGATGCCGCCGCGCACCGTGTGCGGCGCGCAATGTCCCTCGGGTCGCGTGCATTTGCCGTAGCCGCCGGGAATCAGAACACCTTTTTTGCGATTGATGCGCGAGCGCCAAAAGTCGCAGTCATTGCAGTTTCCAGCCTCCAGATCGCGTGGTTCGAGAGTCATTTGCCCCTCCGTTCCATCTCTCCCAGGAACATCTCCCGCTTTCGCTTTTCCGCCCGAGCCCGCCGTTCCTGCTCGGCGTACTTCTGGATCTCGGCCCGTAACGCATCCGGACCCGGCAGGCCGAAAATGCCGGCCGCCTCGTTGAGGATTTCCAGGGGCTCGGTGTTTGCAGTGGCCTTGCAGAATGCCGGCAGGATATCGGCGGGCGGGCGGTTGCCGGGCTTGGATTCGGCCGTCCAGCTGTCCAGCATCATTTTGGTGATCTGCCGGCCCACCATGTGGCTCATTTCTCCAGTGATCTGAAAACGATCTTTGCCGCTTGTTTTAATGGCATTGATCATGGATCGGCGCAGCTTTTCGGCGATGTTCAAAGAACCTTCGGTCGGACTGGGACGGGCGGCGACCAGATCCTGCTGGATGCGCCTGATCTCATCGAACAGGCTAAGTTGTTGAGGCCCCCGGTTGTCTATTTTTTTCCGACGCTTAGCCATTGACTCACTTTAGGCTTATTGATAAGTTGAAAAACCGCGCGGACATAAAAAAACATCACGGAATCAACGCTTTTTTCGATGGGCGCTGTGGGCGGTCCTGGTCGAAATACCAGGAGAAAACATCTTTATGGTCGGCGTTGATCCGTTTTGATATCTCCCGCATGATCCGCCTGGACACCATGCGGAAGTTGATCACATCCGAAACGGACATCTCGGAAACGCCCAGCTCGCGGGCGATCTGTTTTTGAGTCAAGCCGGCCTCTTTTAATAGGTATTGGATCTTGGCCGGGCTGTATTCGGTTACGCACTGATTCATAGAAGGGTTCCTGCGTTGTGAGTTTTCTGGCCTTCATCAGCTCGCTCATCGGGGCCGCCGTCGCGACCCTGGTCAACTACGTGCTGCCCCGGCGCCACGGCCTGATTATGAAGTGGGAACTCTGTCGTGAAATTCTCTACAGGAAGCAGGTCATAGCCTACGGCAAGGTTTATGCGCTTGTTTCCAACCACATCCAAAATTTTCAACACCCGGAAAAACTTGCCCCGAGTGATTGCACGCTCATGAAAACCAGGGCTTTTGGGATCAAAAAGGCAATAGAAGACAGCAGCTTCCTGATACCGGAGAAGGTCATGCTTGCCCTGCGCGGGTTCGATGAGGTGGTCGAAGATACAATGGCGCACCTCGTCGCAGTCCAATCCGTGTTTAAGCTTTTGGCTGAACCGCCCGAGGATTTTGTCTACATCCGCGCGTGTGCATCTCAATACGCCGTTAAAATGAAAGAATTCCGAGATGATCTCGGTGTGGAAGCACTGACCGCCGACCTCGATGATTTTTCTGGCACGCCGGCGATCAAAAAAAGATGGAAGGCCTGGTGGGTGAAAATACTTAAGCAGAAAGATGCAAATGCAAAATGCCGCCAAAAAGATGATGATGTAGGCCGAAAATTCAAGGATCGTAATTTGCTCGTTCATAATGGCCCCCTTATCTATTTTTTTGTGGGATATAGATAAGGCTTATACACTTAAACGTTACCTTGTCAATAGTTAAATAAACGAAACAATGGATTTCAAAAAAATCATAGAGCGAATTAAAAAAATCACTGGCAAGGCGCAGAAGGATATTGCTATCGATGTATTTAAAATTTCAGATAAAAATCTTTCAAATAAAATAAGACGCAATAGCGTGGACCTTGACGCTTTGATTAAGTGGTCAGGTAACGCTAACGTGGATTTAAATTGGCTCCTGACTGGCAAGGGCGAGCCCTACCTGAAGGCTATCGATGACCCGGACCGATACACCAAGATCCTGGAGCCCCCGTGCCCTCACGGCAGACCACCCAATGCCATCGAGCTCGGCCATGGTGACATCATCAAACAGTTTAGCGATAAAACCTATGCGCGGGACCTGAACAAATGCCTGTTGGAATTGGAGAGACTCGATCCGGTAGCTTATCGTGAGGTGGGCGGTATTATTAAAGGTGTAGTATTGGGCATTCACCGTAAAAGCTGCAGGGAGGGACACCCCCCTACGGATCGCCGCCGGACAGATCGCCGCGCCGAAACCCGCCCGGACCTGATCCCGAACGGCAAGGATCGTCGCACGGGCGCCGAACGCAGGAGCACTTCCGGCGGCAAGGAATAGACACAAGCAGTTGTTACACGGTAGGCCCGGCCTTCATCGGCTGCCCCCAGGATCCCTTCCGATGCCCAAGAGCATGTCTGCCGCAATGTTCAACAGGTGAGGTTGTTTGTTTTCGGATCAAAAGATGCAAATGCAAAGAATTGAAATGGGATTTACCAAAGATACAATAGGAAGGTGCTATCGACTTGTAGCATAGCGGGAGGTACCCATGAACGACAATGTCGAGGCCAGCGTCCGCAGCCCCTTCGACAAGGCAAAAGCGCCAGATTCACCCCCGAAAATAGCCAAAAAAGTATCAACCCACATTCCCTATGTATCGGCCGGCCTGGCCGCCCCGATACCAATTTCCAAGACCATCACCATCGGTGCCCCAAAACCAGAACCACCAAATATTCAGATCATCTATTATAAGGTGCCCTTGGTCGACCAAGCCATCCAGCCGGCCGCTTATCATCCACCCAATACAGAAACTGACTTCCATTGCGTCGGCTGCGCCCATCTAAAGACGGACAAGCCTTTCACAACTAAGCAAAGGGATATCTGAAGGTTTTTTATAAATGAAATATTGCGTTGACATGGGCAGGTAGGATTTGCCGAAAGGAAAGTACCTTATGAAGATATTGGTATCCATCATAATGGGATTTTTTTCAGGTGTGCTGATCTATTTAATGAGTGCAATGGTGCTTGTTGACGCTTCAGCGGGAGAAACACCGTCGCCATTGTTTATAACGGTTACTTTATTTGGCGGCTGGGCGATATCATCATGGATCCTAAAGAGGGGGGCTCGTAGCATCTCAAAGGTCTTTTCTCGTGGTTTTCTGCTTGGCGCGGCAGAGTGGCTCTTTATGATTATTGTCGGGATTATTTTTAGTGGTAAGGCGATATCAAGCACAATATCCTCAACAAGCTCTGATGCAGAAACAGCTGGTGCTGCACTGGGAGGGGGATTGGTTGCCTTTATTACCGGTGGTGTTTCTATCTTCATGGCAATAGTGTGTCTAATTGGTTTTGTGGTGTCCTATTTTATGGGCCGCGAAATGAAGGCAGAAGAAGCACCGCAAACAAAAAAATGCCCTCAATGTGCGGAAATGATTCAAGCTGAAGCCCGCAAATGCCGTTACTGCGGTGCAGATTTATCAAACGAAGTGGTAAAGACCTAATTTTTTGGTTCGGAAAAAATCGCCCCGAACAGTTCAATAGATTATTCCCAAAGCCGAATAGGAAGGTAAGTTTCAAAAATGAGCGGCAAGCAACGAATAGTTCTTTTGTTAACTGCTATTTCCATGATCATTGCAACATTATTCCCTCCTTATCAGCTTCAAACGCCAAAAGAAGTAACCCTAAATTTAGGATATGGTTTCCTGTTTGATCCTCCTATGTACTCTAAAACTGTCGCTGGATCGGTAAATGTGGGCCTTCTTATAGCTGAGATTCTTGTAATATTCCTTGTTGGAGGAATGGTAGCCATAATGCTTAAAGAGGGGAAAGACTTGCAATTTTAAGTATAATAGGAGGGAAAATGGAACGAAAAACCGTTTCAAAAGCTGAGTTGTTGAAATGGCTAAATTCTGAGCTTCATAAAGATGGTGATTTTAAGGAGTGCAGATTCACTTCTATTGCAGAACTGGATGAATTGGATGAAATCGGTTGCAACTGGGATAATGCAAACCTTTCCTGTAGCGGAATATCGGTATCTGTTTGTCATACTGCAGCATCACGAATAACAGAGGCAGCTAGAAAAATGTTTAATGTAGAATAGAAAAAATCTAAATCCAAGCACCCAAAATTTGCTTCAATAAATCATTAAACATTCCTTTGGCTTGTCACTATAGCCTGTAATTTTCGTCAAGTCGTAGTTTGATATGAGTATGACTTCATAAAGAAGGAATTAAGGATGAGTGAAATCCAAATCAGTAAGGTAATTATACACGAACTTGTTAAAATCCAACACAAACCTATTAAGGAATCTAAGCTGCGCAAGGATAATTTGAACCCGAAAGCAGAACCTGTCAGAGTTCTGGTTTCAGGTGTATCTGAATTATATGGAAAGAGAAACAATACTGCCCATTATGGCACATTTAGGGTCGATGAAGGTCGGGGTAGATTTCCAGATAGTTTTGAGAACTATGCAATTCTCAAAACTCCAAGCGATGATGAATTTCTTGATTTGTCATTGACAGCAATGAAGGCATTGTATCAGGCGGCTGAGATGTCACCCCCTGCGTCTGGAGGGTACATATTATTTGCCGATTATTTTAATTCCCAAGGTAGATTTTTTCTCGTAGCAATGATCAAGCAAAAAGATGGGCTCACCCTCAGTGAAGAGCTTGTTCCTGAAAACCTATCCCAGCTTGACTTAAGCCGTTTATATCAAGCCGCGAAGATAAATTTTTCAAAATTGTCTGCCTATAATACTGCAACCCCCACAGAACGCCAGGAATTGAATTATCTCAGTTTCGTTAGTCCGAGCAGTCATCAATCTGCAGCAGGTTATTTTGTAACTGCAATTGGTTGCTCCCCAGGTACAGCTGCGGCGAAGGCCACAAGAACAATTGTTAAAGAAAGTTATCAATTTTTCAAGAATAATGAGGAATTAAATAAATTTAGCAACGATTTCAAAAATGACCTCGTTAAATATATGTTGGAAAAACATGAAAAAAGGGAGTCAGTTAAGTTATCTGAGGTAGAGAAGTTGGCTAGGAAGTATATACCAGCTGATGAGTCCGAAAAGGCTGATAAAATTGCTGAGGACCTTATTTCACATCTAAATAGTGAAAAAAATTCAGTTCCTGTTGAATTTCCACCCACAAAAAGCGTATTGAATAGCTATCGGCAGATTCACTATAGGGCGGATGATTGGGATTTCACCTTCGAAAGATCGTCCCTTGGAGAAAATGAAGGCGCCAGGGTTTATTATGACAGGAGACGAAATCGTATCATTTTGAATGAGCTACCAGAAAAGTTTGTCAAGCTCATTAATGAAGAACTAGAAAATGAAATTATGGAATAAGTATGGATCTATACCCTTATGTGAATATTTTTCGCGCTGCAGGCAAACCTGCTTCTAACGGGTCTAATTTTCAAGGCACCATTAAATTCGATGACGAAATAATTCAATTAATCAATGAATTGAGAGAAAAAGAAGGTAATGCGTTCGAAACCATTTTAATCGACGGGAATCTGTTGCTTGATGAACCTTTGCCAGCAAACGGCGATGTAATAGAAGTCCATATGAGATTGCCCGGTGGTTCGGGAAATAGGTTCTATAAATCTATCGAAGACATGCTTAATTTGCCACAGCTGTCAAAAGGAAAAATGCTTGATGAATTTTACATAATAGATGAAGACTATTATAGTGGCGATGCGATCAAACATAGTAAGATTGAGAAACTTAAATCTATTTGCCAATTCATAAAAAGGCTTTCTGAATTGGCCAATTATCATGACAGTAAAACGACAGATAACCACTTAAAATTGGTGTTTGTGCAACCAAGTGAAAAAGAGACAGTCTCGCCAGTTGAGTTATCCACTAAAATTGATAAAAACCTCCTCGATTACGATCCCCCGGATATTTGCACCATTGATGATTTGTGCAATGGAAATATTCAAACGGATCCACATCTGATTGCAAAAAAAGGGGTTTTTAGAATCACCCTCGCTGAATTTTTAAATAAGCGCTCATCAAATGTTAGCAACTTCGAATATCTGATACGCAACTGGAATGACCTGGTCGTTCTATATCATAATAATATAGGAACATATCTCAGCGGCTTTGCATTTCATAAAGCCAGACAAGAAGTCGCACAGGCCGAACTCGAGATTGCAGAGCATTTTTCAAATTTAATCGGAGAAATCACAGGTAAGGTTTTAAGTATCCCTATTTCTTTCGTGGCTGTAATTGCGATTATAAAATCCGAATTTTGGTACGAGGGTTTGATCATTGTTATTAGCCTCTTGATGGTTGCATTAATCTTGGATCGGTCGGTTGGAAACCAGCAAAAGCAGCTGCAATGCATCGGCGATGCAAAGGAAATCAAATTTGATTCATTTGGAGGAAAGAGAGAATCTTATCCGGAAGACTTAAGGCAGGCGCTCGATAATATGATAAAAAGAATCAATAAAAACGAAACAGCTCTAAAAAGGCTCCTTTGTTTTTTTAGGGCTGGAGGATGGATTCCTTGTTTTGCAGGTTTTATCGTTTTTTTGTATACTTATACTAATTTTTTTCAGTGGGTTATTTCACTGACTGCCAAGTCAGGTTGAGTCCCTGCAGAGGGAGCATGATTTTGTAATAAATAGTTTGCGGCTTTCATAAATGGCAAAACAGCCTAAATCGATATATCATACAAATATTATTAAAAATTTAATCAATATTAACCATTTCAAACTACCTGGCTCTTCTTTCCGACTTGCTTCCGACTTAACCCAGGTTGTTCGGAAGCGTCCAGAAACATAATGCATTGTTAAAGATTTAAGTTTCGAATAGTTAAGAGGTTTCAAATGATATTTTGGAGTCCCAAACCATCCGGCGCATGGCACAAGATCTCCAAAAAAATCTAATCCTCCTGGCGCGCCCATGAGCACGCCCAAGGCCACACCTAACCCAGCGACTCAATTAACAATCCCATCCTCTCCCGGCCATTCCCACCAAATCCCGCCTCTGTCCAAGACTATCCGGCACTTCACATCTTCAAAGACCCTCATTGCGCCCCGTTCACCTTCACCGATCGAATGCAAATAGATCTGTAATGCGCCGGATGGTCTTGGACTGCGTGCCGGATGGTTTGAGACTCGATTCGCAAAGGCATTATAAGGCGCCACTCGGGCCTAAAACATTTTATAGGATTGAGTGCAAGGGGCTGTGGGGTTGGAACCAGCACCATCCTACAGACCCGAACTTGCGGTTTTCCCGCATCCGGTTCCTCGGTTGTATTCGCTTCCGCGCAAGATGTGCTTATGCCCCGTCAGCTAAAATCTTAATAAAAACTAGCAAAGTTGGATCATTATCTTGCATGATTTTTAGAAACTAAAGTTTCCTAAAAATGGTTACGCCGCCATGCGCAGCAAAATGCCCACGAGCGAATTAATGGCGGATTTGCGCGGCAGGGGGAAAAGTCTACTAAAATTATCTTCCACTGCCGCTTGAGTTATCGATCTTCTTATGTCCGAGAAGGCATAATGGCTGCGGCCTTCGACCAGGTGACGACGCTTAGGGGTTTTGGAAATTCGGTCGGCATAAATCCAGGCCACGGAGGCAGCCAGCATGCAAAAGTGCAGGTGGTTGCTGACCGCCTGCTGATTTCGGGTTTGTGTCTCGGCACTGCCGATATCGCGTTTGAGCTCTTTGAATAAGGCCTCTATCTTCCAGCGGGCGCCATAATATTCGATGATTTGCTGTACCGACAGGCTCGTGTCGGTCGAAAATATCGCGACCCATTGGTTCCGACGATAGACCCAGACCACTTTGACCGCGCTGCGGAGCGTTCTGAGCATGGCCATCTGCTCATAGGCAATCACGATGCGTTCGCGGCCATACAGGTTGACGCTATATTCGCCGGCAAGAGATTTAAATTTCATGGCCAGTGCCGCCGCCGTACCTAATTTCTTGCCGTATTTCCGGGGTCGGCCCACCCTGCCTTTAGCTTGGGTGCCGGGAAGTTCGAAAACGTTGCTGTTAGATCGCAGTCGGGACAGCAGATCCACGCGTCGGCCCAGTTGATCACGCAGCGGTCTGAACAAGCCGTTGTTTCCAAACCAGGAATCGGTGACCACGGTGATCCGGGATAGATCAAATACGGTAGCCACTGCGGTGATCATCTGAGTAACCTGCTCGAGTTTGCTCTCAAAGGCAAGGGGGCGCCGGTGATCATGGCAATTGATACGCTCAACACTTTTTTTCAGATGATAGAACCGGTAGCTAAGCGGCAGACAGGCCCAGCGCCCCTTTACAATTTTGAGCAGCCCCAAGGCAACTACGTTCTGCGCCCATGGGTATTTGGACTGGTTTTGTTTGGCAGCATGATCAAAGACCTTGGCACAACCAAAGATCTTTTTGCCCGTTTTGGGGTTGATATAGTCATCCAGGGCCAACAGTAAGCGGCCATCGGTGAGAGGATAGGGAATCATCTGCCAAAGCCTTTGCCATAGTCGTTGCCAGGGAATCTTGGGTGAGGCCATAAAGGTGTAGAAACGCTTTTTCTCAATTTCAGTAATTCCGAAAAGCGTTTTAAGACATCGAAGCAGGTTGGACGTTTTCGATGAAGTAAACGGCACCAGGATCGCCAGGATCGTGTAGACGAACCAGCTACCGCGTTCATGGCCTTTGCGGGACGTGGTAAATTCGTTTTTGAGATTGGTAAGAATTTCGTGTAGGATAAACATGCGAGGCTCCAGATTGTGGTTTTGTTTTGTTTGGGAAGACTAACCTTACCACAATCTGCCCTCGCATTCAACTTTAACATACCGTTTTTTAAAGAATTTTTGAAAATGTTGGCAAGCCGGCGGTTTGTTTTTATCAACAATATCAGTACGTTACAGGAAGCCCTCATTTTGCTAGCCATCTGTTTTAATTGGCTATTTAAATTCATGAGAAGTACTTCCTTCGCGTGCCGCCACTAAAACTGGGAAACTTTAGTCACAAACTAGAACGCCAGATAACATAAGAATGTCTAACTGACTGTGCCGGCAAAGAGAGCGTCGTTGGCAGTGGGAGCAAGGACATCAACCCGAATGTGGTTGAAGGTGGTCCGGATTAGTGAATGGCACCCATCATGGGGTGTATGTCCTTCAACCTTAGTGAAAGAAAATCTTGACAAGTTCGAATATGATTTTGTACAGAAAATGAGGGTTTCTAGTCCTTAGATATTTTTCGGTTTTTGCTCCTCCTTTCTCGCGATGACCGAAGTTTATATCTGATCTTGCCTCCATTCAATAACCCACTGCAGCTCCTTATAAAGCTAATCTAATCCAGCAACCCAAAATGAAAATTCAACATAGCAGCATTTTATTTAAATTGCCGTAGTCTAAAAATAATCCCGAATGATCAAATAGATGTAATTCAAGGTACTCGGTCAGTCGAAAAGCAACTTTCAATCATCCGATCGGATGGAGGTTTGGTGGCCATGGGAGACGCTGCACTGTCGAAGCTATCCTCTGAACTCGAGGACGCTGGTCTTCTTGGAGGGGCCGCAGCGTCGATACTTGGCTTTGTCGCTTTCGGTACAAACGAATCCGGATATCTGATCACGACGGCCACCGGAGCCGTTTGGACGAAGACGATCGCCAATGCCGGCAACCACAGCGCAGATATTGGCATTGGGAAGCTCACGCTTAATGGCGGCTCCCTGACCACTACCGCAGGCTTCGCCTTCGATGACGGGGAACTGACGGAGTTCAGTCTGCTGGTTTCCTTCTCCGGCGCCAGCGCGACATCACCCCTGTCGCTGGTGCTACCTGCCTCGGTCGCCTACTTCGTTCCCGCCAAGAAGGACGGCGACAAAATCATCGGGTACGAAATCAACGGGCCGAAAGAGGCTGTGAAGCTGGACCTGCCGCTTGCAGGCACGCTCGAGATCTCGATTCGCCGCACCGACGGCGGGGTACAGTCCTCGCTCAGCTTGCATGACGCTGCGGCCGGTGTTGGGGCCGCGGCAAAGGGTATCTTTCAGTTCGATCTCGGCGACAAGGTGCTGGTGATCGAAAAGTTCCTTAGGCTCGGACTCAGCATTAAGACGCTGTTTCTCGACCTGTCCTCATCCACGGCCACGCCAGTCAGCGGCCTATTCCCCGAGGTCTACGACCCACTCTGGAAAGGCGTAGGGGCGAAGTCGATCGGTATGCACCTGCCCATCGATGACAAGGGCACCGAGTGGGTGAATGCAACGCTCGATGGTTTTCTGATCGGCCTGGACGGGAGGGTCTCGTTGAGTGGCAAAGTCGAGCATCTTAACACCAGCCCCGGCCAGAAAGTGCACAAGGTCACGGGCGAACTCGATGTTCGCAACAACGAGATCATTAAGGGTGCTTTCGGGGCGGAGATCGACCTGAAGAACGCCGCCGAGGCGGCGAGCACCGCTGCCAGTGGCAGCACCAATCCCGGACTGTCCCAAACCCAGCAGAATATCCTGTCCAGGGTCAATCAGGATGTGACCCAAGCTAAGTCCAAGCCCGCTTTCTCTCTCGACGGCAACCTTAAATGCCGTATCCAGCTTATCCGCATCCCACTCGGCGCGGAGGACGAGATCGTCGGGCTGGACATGACGATTGAGGCGATCGAGGTACAAGGGCAGCCCGCAGGCCTGATCCTTCAGGGCCTCGCCGCGCGGATCATGTTCTGGCTTGGACTCGGCGCCGGCAGCACGGCGCTACTCTACACCGGGATAGACGAGGAGGACGGACTGAAAGCCGCCGGCGGGCTGGGACTCGCGATGCTGCTGATTGCCGATGTCGGGGATTTCCTCCTCGATAATCAGCCGCGGTTCCTACCGACGCTCGACCGCCTGGAGTTCCGCCGCCTGACTTACCGCCGCGTCTGGTTCCCTGCGGAAGGCGCAACGCCCGAAAAGACGCTCGATCACATCGAGCTCGACGTTGTCGTCTCAATGAGCTTTGGCGGCACACTGATCGATATACTGAGCGCCCTGGCGGACCGCGGCCTCGCCGCCGCGCAATCCTTCGGCAAGTTATTTGACAAGGCAGTCGACGAAATCGAGATCAAGGGGCCACTCGAACTCGAACTGGACAACCTCAGCGTCGCCTTCGAGACAACCACGGGCGGGACGGAGGTCGTCACAGAGATTGACGAGCGCGTTCGCCGCGTCGCAGGCATAAAGGACCTGCAGCTAAGGGCCAGAAAGTTCCCCACGATCGAGCTGAAGGAGCCACCGCCCCAGCCGGGCAGCGACGGCTTCAAATTCCCGAAACCGATCTTAGGCGTCGAGTTCCTATCGCAGGAACAAGGCAGCGACAGCCGCTACGGTCTCTCGCTCGAGTTGCGTGGGCTGGAGCATCCGGCCTTCAAGCTGGAAAGCCCTGCGGTGGTGGGGCTGGTGCTATACTTCTATCCCGAGTTCGATATCAAGTTCGACGTTTCGCTGCTCGTCGAACCGCGATTCCGGTTCGTCATTCCCCATTGGGTGCTGGTGGACGGCGCCTTCGAGATCAACAAGCCGATCCCCGCCTTCGACGGTAGCCAAAACCGTATTGCGGTCGATGTCGGGCTTATCAACACCGAGGTGCCGAAGGGCACCAAGCTGGACAAAGCGAAGCTGGCGCAGCTCAACGACTTCTCGAAGTACAAGTACCGCTTCGGCGGCGAGATCGCATGGGGCGATGCCGAGATCAGTGATCCGACCCGGACCTACAGCTTCCTGTTCGTCGAAGCGCACTACGAGGGCGCGAGCCCCTTCATCGTTATCGGGCCGGTCGGAATCTACGGGCTCGCAGGTCTGTTCGGCCGCAACATCGCGCCTGGCATGCCCGGCGATACGCGCGATGCCGCCGCTATCGCCAACTGGATCGAGGGAGACGGGCAGAGTTTCGACAATATCCTCGAATGGCCCTCGCCGCCCAGCAGTTCGGGCTGGCACCCGGATCACGATTTCGATGACGACGAGGATCTTTACGTCGCAGGGCTGAAGGTCCGCGCGGGCGATGTGGGAGCGCGAACCGTCGACGTCGACGGCCTGCTGATGCTGGGATTCAACGAATTCTGGCTGGCCTCTGCGGGCCGGGTGACCGTAAAAGTGATCAATCTCGGCGCGACGGCCATCGTCGTCTACGACAGTCCCTCGGGGTCTTTCGCTATCCGCATCCGCTTCGAGCTAAAGATCGACGATAGTGGCACAGAAATCCTGTCGGTGGGCGGCCCCATCGAGATCAGCTCGGGATCAAACGGCTTTCGCGTCGCGATCGGCCATTACAGGACGGACAGGGGAGGTCCTCTGGTCGCGCGGCTGTTCAAGGACGTCTACCGGGCGCAACTCTATGGCGTCTACGAGAGCGGCCCGCAGGACGATTTCGGCTTTGCGCTGCCAGGCATGGATGCGCGGCCGGACTTGATCGACGGGTCCTTCAGCCATGGCATACTGTATCAGTACGGCCCGAAGAAGATCGGACCGTCCGCAATCCACATCCGAATACACGCGGGGGCCGGCTACAACATCGGGCTCTCGAACGACCCGTTCGTGCTGGTGGGCGAGCTGTTCCTGTCGGGCAGCCTTCAAATCAAGGTGCTGTTCATCAAGGTCGGCTTCACGCTGACGGCATTCCTCGCCGGCCGGCTGACTTCGGAAAGCTTTATTTTCCGAGGGAAGATCGTCGTCGAGATCGGCATGCCCTGGCCGATCCCGGATATCGACATCCCGGTGCCGCTCGGTTTCCATATCGGCTCGCTCGACATCCCCGAACCGGAGTTGTCGTCGACGATCTCGACCATGTCCCATGCCGTGCCGAAGGCGACCGAGGTCGCTGCGGGCGCGGTGCCCATCGTCCCAATCGACGCGGTGATCGGACTGCGCTTCAACAAGCCGATCGCGGGGCTTACGCAAGGCGCCGGAACCCAGACGACGCTGGTGGACATCACCCCCGTCAATCCACAGGCAGGTGGCGGATCCTTCACGGCAGCCTACAAGGACATCGTCGAGACGAAGCTCCTGGACGAAACCTACACCATCGAGTTCCTGCACTTCCTGACGGATGTCAGCATCACCCGCCGACCTGTCGCTGGCGGCGCGAGCTCGAAGATCACTTCGATGAAGGCGGCATGGGAGGCGCCGGCCGTCTTCGACTCCGGCTCGGGCGGGACAGGAGACACGGGTCATCGGGCGATCTACTTCAACACGCTTCTGCAGCCCGAACTGAGCGCGCACCCCGAAAAGCTCGGTACGTTCATAAAGGGCCAGATCACCAATGGCGTCCTTCCACCCTGCAAGAAGCCCGAAGGCTTCTGCATGATGGCGGCGGGCGCGCCGGATATCCGCGAGGACCCGGACGGACTGCGCGCCGCGACACGGGCCACGGACTGCGGCCCGATCACGGTGGGCGAGACCCGACTGCCGTACTTCCCCTCGCCCATTGTCGTTGAAAACCAAGTGCGGCTCGGCTGGTCGGGAAGCGCCCTGCGCCTACCAGGCGAGGTGCAGATCGACGTGCCCACCGCTGGGCGGGTGACCGCCGAGCTGGAGCTTCGGACCATCGTCTCGCGGCTGGTCGGAACGATCGGGATCACGCTCGACGTCTCCCTCGCAGGGCCGATCTCTCCCGTCCGGCTGATGATGTGGATCGACGTGGCGCAGACACCATGCGGGCTGAAACTGAAGGCCGTATTGACCCCTGACGACGAGGCGCGCCTGAAGGTCGACGCGACGGTACAGAGATGCGCAACCCGTGGCGTCATGGTGATCGCCGTCGAGATCTCAGCGCTCAAGCAGGGGGTGCATCTGAGCCGGCTCAAGATGCGCGGCCCACTCGTCCTCCCACCGGGCTTCGGGCCTAATCTCGGCGGCGCGCCCTTCGATATCGACCGCTGGCTGAAGATCACCGGCGAGATCCCCGACGGACCGGAGCTGTATCTCAATGAACTCTGCTTCGAGACGATCGAGGCGACCCACGACGCCTGGGAAACCGAAGTGCAGACCTTCGGCAACGGAGCCCCCTCCGATGCCAGCATCGAGCAGTTCGCGGGCACCATGCTGCTCGAACCCAACCACGACTACGAGATCCGCTATCGGGTGCTGTCCGATGCAAAAACCGTGACCGATGGCGACGGCAGCGACGCGATCGACGCAGAGCGCCAGTTCTCGAAGGAAAGCAAAGTCAACGACAACCTGCGCACCATCCGCTTCCGCACCGCTTCCGAACCGACGCGCGAGATCGCGCCCTATATCGGCTTCGTCTACCCGGCGGCGGGGTTGACACCAGTATATCCTGACCAGACCGTGCCCCTTGTCAGCTTCCGCGAAAACGGCCTGATCAAGCGGATCTACGAAGCCTATCGCGGGTCGGATGTCCTGATGCCGGTGATCCGGAATGCGTCGGGGGAGAAGCTCGCCATCCGTGCCACGCAATCGCTGTCGGTATCGTCAAGTGCGGCGGGCGAGGTTATGGAGGGGTTGATCGCACCCTGCCTGAGCGAGGCACAGGGCTTCACCCGGATCGAAGTCGATTTCTTCGAGCGGCGGCTTGAACCCGACACCTGCTATGCGCTTTCGGTCGAGGACACGAGCGTTTCCCAGCAGAGCGAACTGCCGCCCTATCGCGCTTCCTTCCGGACCTCGCACTACAAGACCTTCGCGGCCCATGTCGCGGCGGCCAATGCGCTGATGGCATCCCCGGTCGAAGTGCCGCTTTTGGGGTCGGATGCCACACAGAGCCTCGCGCCGATCTTCGCCGACGTCGCCAGCGGTACATTGGCGGGCTACGACGACCTGGTCGAGGCGATCTATCGCCGGGCACTTGCGCACGAAACCGGGCGGCTAGCGCTGGAGTTCGGCACCGGGGGCGAGGTAGCCGCGCAGATGGTCGCGCAGACCACACCGGGAATGGTCACCACCTTCGGCTTTGCGCTGGAACTGGCCGAGCCCCTGATCGGCAAGGAAGGTGTCGACTTCGGAGGCACGGTGATTGACCCGCCCGTCACGCTGCGTGGCAAGGGGATCGCGCTGCAACAGGTGGGTGCCCAGTTTCTGATGACTGTACGTGACCGATCGGGCAGCCGTCTTCTGGTGTTCCGCACGGCCAACGCATCCACCTTTGCGCCGGTCCTGTCACCGATGCAGCTTTCCCTGGTCTTCGACGGCAGCAAGGCCGTGCGGGCGGCGGTCATCGACTATGTCAAGCGGAGCTACGCCGCGCTCGGCGCATCCGATCAGGCGAACAAGGTGCAAACCATCATGACGGACCTGGCAAGCAAGCCCGAGATGGCCGGCGGCCTCGTCACCCAAAGCGGCAAGCTGGTACTGCCGCCGGCAGTGGGGGGTTGACCATGCCAACGATCCGCTGGTCTCCAAAGCTGTTCGCCGCACTCGGTGCGGGATTCAAGGGGGACGCGACCGTCCGCGACGGGGTCCACCTGCGCTGGACGCTCGATCCCAGGATGGGTCTGCCGAGGGCCCAGCGTGACAAGGGATTCGAGATCGCGTTCTCGCGCACCAAGGAAGGCTCGATCGTCCGCGTCGATCTATTCCAGCCCTCGGCGCCCTACCCGGTCCGCTCGAACAAGGCGATTCTGCCGGCCGGGCCCGGGACGATCCACCGCGAAGGCGACCGGTTGCGTTTCCTACGCCCTCTCGGCGGGCAGGAATGGCTACCCTACTGGCGTTATCGGCACAACCGGGTGTATCTAAACGCGCTCATGCTGGGGGAGCATGAGAACGAAAAGGCCTTCCTTGCCTATCTCGACGGTGTCATGGACGCCCTCGATCCGATCGGCCCGGGCACCTTCAACCGGCAGGAAGACGCAGTCGCGGTCGACGTCCGCTTCCAGGCGCCCGGCTCGACTGGTGGCAGCATCGGGCCGTTCGTGCCGATTCCGCCCAATCCCTTACTTCCGGTGACCCCGGCCCTGCCCCGGACGGGCGGGGTGGTCGGACCCATGGCCGGAACGGCAACTCTTGCCGGCCCCACCGCGGGCATCGCCCCCGGCGGCATTCTGACCTCGCCAACGATAGACGTCTTCAACCGCTTCCGACCCGACATCTACGCCACCGTGCAAGGTTTCGACCATTGCGACCGCCTGGTGGCCGAGGATTGGGTAGGCCGGTATCCGCAGATCATTCTCGGCCCGACCACCGGGCCTTTCCAGGCGCAGGCAGGTGCGTTGAAGCTTATTGCGCGGCTGCGCGCCGCAGGAATCCACTGGGTCCGGATCCAGCGCCATGCAGGCCATGGTGGGCTGGCAGAGGATGAGATCCGCTGGGTTTTCTGCGACGATTATGCCTCGGGAAAAGGTCTCTGGGCGGCGATCGACAGCGAATCGATGGCCAGCGATCCGCGTGCCTATACCGGCGAGATGCTGCGAGACGACATCTACGCGCCGTTCCACGCCTCGTCCCTGCCGAACCACTGGGACGAAATGGCCATGCGGCTGCGTTCGCGGTTCATCGACGACCCCGATATACAATCCCTGTTGTCGACGAACGACACGTTCGAGACGGCGACCCTCGCCCTCGAGATCAAGGACTTCGAGGCGCCGACAGGCACGAGTGACGATACCGTTGAGCTGCCCCTTCTAGCGGCATTGCTGGCGGGCACGGTCGATCCCGTGGTCGCGCGGCTCTTCGGGCTCTACGGCTTCGTGCCCACCAATGCGGACTTCCAGGCCCGCGACTGGCGCATCCTGGTGCACCCGCCATTCGCGCGGGAGGAAAACCTCACTCGGCTCGACGTGCGCGCACGCAAAATTTTAGACCCGGGACGGCCCTTCTTCCACGAAGCCGGAGACAGCCTGTCCGATCTGGCGCTCGCGGGCATCGTGCTCGATGCGTCCGAGACCGTGAAGCCCGCACCACCCACTCCTCAGCCGGACGCCAAGGCGGCCATGCGGCTGGTTCCCGTCGACTCGACCCGTTTCGACCACCTGGTCCGTGCCACCGTCACCGCCGCGCTCGAGCGGTCAGAGACGCGGCCGTGGATGGTCAACGCGTGCTACGAGGTGATCCGAACACTCTCGGGCGAGCCCGCACAGAACGTCACCGACGACGGCGACCGGGGGCCACTCGACGATATAGGGATCCTGCCGGACGTCCTGATCCCCGAGTTCAACCGCAAAACCTGCCTTTCGACCGGCCACTTGATCGACGTCTTCGCGCGCGATGCGACAGTGGACCACAAGCTCGCCTATCTGGTGCGTGGGTTCGATATCTTCGGCCGACCATCCGACCCGATCAGCACCGCCCAGATCGACCTTCCGGCCGCTTGTCTGCCGCCGCCCCCGCCCGGCAGTGTCTCGGCCAGGGTGACTCGCAAAGGCGATCAGCTGACGATGGTGGTCGACTTCGAGCTCGGCGAGGTCGTGCGGGTGGTCGAGGCTGACTGGCAGGCGCTCGAGACGTTGGTCCACAAGGCCCCGACCACTGAGGGCATCGCGCCCGAGGCCGCGTCATGGACCGGCAACCGCCCAGGCTGTCTGGTCGAGCTTGGCTTCGATCCGGTATCGATGGCGCTGCAAACCACGCAGGTACAACAAAGCTGCCTCGTCCTGTCCTGGTCCGGCGGCACGTTGCAGCGGACGCCCGACGGCGCAAATACCTGTGCCGCGACCTTCCCGGGCACCATCGCTGTCGAACCGCTTGAACTGGCCGTGCTTGCGCCAGGGCGCAAGGCCTATCGCATGGCCATGTCGCTCGGCGTCCGCGGTCTCTACCCGCACGGATTCAACGCCTGGAACGCGCGGCTGCGCCTGCGCGGCAGCTGCCCGCGTTCGGGCCAGATCCTGTATTCGCCCGAGGTGGTCGTGCGGGCCGAGTTGTTCCTGCCCTCCCTGCCGTCGCCGGTGAAGCAGCCTCCCGTAGGGGTGTTACCGCTGTCGACCTATCCGGATGCGCTCGGAAAGAGCTACTTCAGCTTGAACCTGCGCGATCTGCTTAGCACTGCCCAACAGACCTCGGACGTGCTGGTCAAGGTCTATCTTGCACGGCTTGAAGCGATGACTGATCACCCGGAGGATTTCGTCGAGGGCGAGACGGTGACCGATCCACCGGGTCTGATCGCGCTTGCCAAATTGTCGCAACGGCGCTTTGCTCTGGTCAGCGACCCGCCCGAGCAATTCGACCCCAACCGCCCGCATGTGGAGATCGAGGTGCCGGGCCAGATCTCGGAGGTCTATGTTGCCGCGGTGCTCGGTGCGGATGCCATGCTCGGGACTGGAAGCTGGAAGACCGCCGCCTTTGTGCCATTCCGCACCCCACCACTGCGGCCGCTTCCTCTGGTCGAGTGGACATCGGCAGAAGTCGAAGCTAGCAGCAGCGGACTGATCGGACGCTTCTCAGTGAGCGTGCGTTTCCCCGAACCGATGCCGGACCCGACCCTTCCGCCCATCCTTCAGCTTTTCCGCCGCGATCTGTCGACCGGCCAGCCACAAGCGCGCTTCGTCACGGTCGCCCAAGGTCAGAGCCCGGATGCGACGGCCGCCAACCCGGTCTACACCTTCACCATGCAGGATGGACCGCTTACGGACTGGCACCGCTATGAATACACGGCGCAACTGCTCGCCTACGCGCCGTGGCGCGGCCAGCACATTAAGATCGGCACGCGCGTGCCCCGACAGGTCGCCGCACCGACGGGCAGTCTCGTCGATCCGTTTGCCGATTCGACAGCCCTGACGGTGACCGCTGGTCCCGCCGGCGGTTTCGAGATCGCGGCGGCCTTTGCCGCTGGTGACTTCACGGTCGAGTTGGAGAAGGAGCCCGACGCTGGCGCGGCCACGATTCGGCGCGCCCGTATCGAGGGAGGAGAGCTGCTCGTGCCGTTAGGCCTCGCCGGCATCCTGACACTCGGCACGGTCTACGATCTGCGCCTCCAGGATCCGGACCCGGCGCCAGGGCTTTACCGATTACGCCTGCGCTTCGGACAGGTGCTAAGCATCAGCCGGGAGGCCCGAACGCCATGACCAGCCCATTCACCAGCAGCGCCACGCTCAGCTACGCCTCGGGACGGATCGATTTCCAGGGCGAAACCAAGCTGACTATGCCATTTGATGGTGCCCTCGTCATTCCACGCCCCGCCGGAGAGACTCCACCCGATCCGGCTTTGACTGCGGCTCAAGGCCCCTTCGTCGGCGTGCGCTACCCCCGCATGGGGCCGAACAACGCACTGCGGTTCCCACAACTCCGAGCCATGGATGGCACTGTCCTGGAGGTTAAAGGGCCAATGATCGTGTTGGTTGCCGAGGACCCGGGCGTGTTCGACGAATTCGACCTCGGCAAGATCTTCTCCAAGGGAAGCGCACTGACGCCTGAGTTCCCAGAGACCGGCGCGCTCACATCGTGTCGGCCGAAATACCTGGTCCTGCAATTCGGTGCAGGCACGCAGGTGGCCGATGCCGCGCCGCGCCTCGTCAAGGGCGGTGCCAATCTAACCCAAATTGAGGGATTCCCACAGGGCAGCCTCTCCGGCACGCTGATAGCCTTCGATTTCGCGGGACTTGAGATCGAAGCGGACGCCGCGCTGGCGACGCTGGGCACTGCGACCGTCGCGAACGTGCCGAGCACACCCAATATGGTTCGGGTCCAGTTGGTGGACATTCTCGGCAAACCGCTGTCAGAGGACATGATCTCTACCCTCTTTTTCAAGGCCGGAGTGGGAGCAACGCCACCCGTCATCTTCGAGGTTGAGGAGGCGGCTCGCCGTTTGCACCGGTTCATCTTCAGTAACGCTAATTGGAAGCTTGAGATCGCTCCCTTTTCTAGTCTCGCTGGAGGTGTTCCCGGAATTGAGCCCTTTCTCTGGCGGGGGGCACGGGCCGCAATTTGGCCGGGGCGCGGTGCCCGGCTGCAGCCGGTTAATGATACGGCCAATACGGCCAAATTCGACCTGAATTCCGGGGTTCCCTCCGGACAAGCGACACCCTGCTTTGTCCGTTTATGTGTTTATCATCCTTGGCAGACCATGCAGACGGCCTATTCGGGTGAACTGGACGACGAAGGACGCTTCACCAAACCGAATGCGACGGACGCGAGCCCGCCGAGCGGCTTCGCGCTGGCCGCAGAGGCCGATGGGATCAAGGTCTTCAACGACGGCGCGAGCTACTTCGCAGATATCTACGCCGCCATCGAGGCGGCGGGCCCGGGCGACAGTCTCTACATCACCAACTGGTCGACCGATGTTCATCTGCACATGCTGGGCACGCTCAGCCGAATGGGCCTCGCGCCGGTGGACCTCGATCCAAGCGAAGTCGACGCGGACCTCGCCTTGATAGACCAGAACCGGATCGTGCTGTCGGCGGGTGACGACAACAAGGACTTCCTAGTGCTGGCCGACCGGCTGGACCGAGGTTATGCCGTGCGCGAGGGAATAGGATACGAAATCCGCCGCGCACCGCCTCCGGGCGTCAAGGACAAGACCCTGACAAAAGGCTTCGTGCAGCCGGGCGGGCTTTATGCCTTTTTATTGGCTGGAGATCAGGGCACGCCGTATGAAAGCCGGATCATCGGCCGCTGGAAGGATCCTGCGGGCGGTGTGCACGAAACCCAGCGCACGCTCGGCACCGGCATTATGCCAATGGCGAAGACGGCGATCCCAGACGACGCGCTGGCACTCGGCATCACGACGGACGACCCGCCCTCGGGCACGGTGATCCGCAAGGTGATCCTTGGCGATATCCTTACCGCAATCGGCTCGTCCTCCGGGCCTCTCTGGGTTCTAGTCGTCAACACGACGACGGGACGGCACGTCGTCCACGACCTCACTCTGACGCCGAACGGGACTGATGTCGTCCTGGGCGCGCTGCCCGAGGACACGAGTGCAACCGATACGCTGTATGCCGTGGTGTTGAAATCAAATCCCGGCACCTCAGACGCGCTGGCGGGCCTCATCGTCTCGGGGGCCCGGCAGGTAAAATACACCTCGGCCCAGCACTTGGCGGCCGCCATCCCGCTGGCCACCGAGGAGTTGGGCGCACTGTTCAGACGCGCGATCGCCGATGGCGTGGCCGTGCGCGCGCTCTACTGGGACCTGTTCCTAGCCAATCTCAAGGGAGGCGAAGGGCTGGAGACGGGCCATGCGACCAACCAAGAGATGACCGCGCTTCTGAACACTACGCGAAACGGCAAGCGTGGTTATGCGGTCCGCGACCGGGCGACCCGCGCCTTCGGCTCGTTCCACCAGAAGGGTGTGGTGCTGGTCAGAGGCACCACCATCACGGCATGGGTCGGCGGAATAGATCTCGCCCTCGGCCGGTGGGACACGGACCAGCACCCCGAGGCCGATCCCGACCGCCAGGGGGGCAAATGGTGGGATGTGCAGGTCCGCATCGACGGGCCGGCCGCGATCGATGTGCTGCGCAATTTCGCCCAGCGATGGTGGGCCATTGGCGCTTTCATCAAGGAAGCCGAGAACTTCCCCAACAAGTTCGAGGGCTGCGTGCCGGTCGATGCGCCGCCTGAGATCCGAACCGACACCCAGAAGATGCTTAAACTGCCGACCGTGGTTCAGCTCGTCCGCCCAGCCAATCCCGCGGGCAGCATACAGATAACGCGAACCTGTCCGCCGAAGAGCTGTCATTCCAAGATCGCCCCGCCGCAACAGCCGCCCGGGGTTCCCGAGCCCCAGGGCACTATCGCCGAGAACGGCGAGCTTGGCAGCCTGGCGTCCTACATCAAGGCAATCGGCATGGCCCGGCGGTTCGTGCTCATCAATGACCAGTATTTTTTCAGCCCCGAAATCGCGCTGGCACTGCACGAGGCGCTGACGCGCCAGGACGGGCCCTCCTTTGCCGTCATTATGCTGCCCAAGGACCTGTCCGAGTTCGACAAAATCGATCCAATGCTGTTCAAGGTACGTGAAAAATCGCTGCACATCCTGTTTCATGGCGGCAGCTGGACCGCACCATCTGTAAACTCCGGTCAGCTCGACGACAGCTTTCGCTTCGCCCATTGCGGCAGCGTTACCGCCAACACGGGCGGGCAGGCGTCGCCTATTCAGGGACGGGTCGCGGTCCTGCACGCAAGGAACCAAAGCGGCGGCGCGGTCTATGTGCACTCCAAGCATCTGATCGTGGACGATGTCTGGATGTCGATCGGATCGGCCAACCTGAACTATCGCAGCACGACCTACGATTTCGAGATCAACGCCAGCATCGTTGGCGACCTGCTATACTTCGGCGGCTCGGATCTGGTGCGCCAACAGCGCATCGAACTGGCGCGACGCATGCTGGGCCTGCCCGCCGCCTATGCTCCGCTGATCGCCGATCCCGAGGCGATGTTCGCCCAGTTCAAGGCTCTCGAGGCGAAGGGAGACCAACCCACACACGGGCTGCACCCGGTGGGCCCAATGTGCCAGAAGCTCAAGCCCGACTATGTCAAGGAAGTCGGTGAATCGGCCTTCGACGACAATGTTGACACTGTCTCAAAACTCGGTATGAACGACCCGACGATCGACGGGATAGCCTGCAGCGTCATCGATCCGGACGGACGCGCGAAGAAAGAAGCACTCGCCCCCTTCAACTTCATCGCCACCAACGCGGCACAGGCCTATGCCAAAATCATCCTGACGGTAGGCTGCCAGGCGCTGGCGTCCAGTCTGATCAACGGCGGCGTCACTCTTTTTGCTGAGATCCGGGTGATTGAGGGGACGAGCATGCCCCGCACGCAGCACAAAGTTCCGCTCTCGCTCCAGGGCGGCACTGTGGTGCCGGCGCCTTCGGTCGGGGACCTCTGGGTGCCTATCTCGACCGACATCAAGGTCGAAATCGAAGCACGCGTCGTTGACTTCGCCGAGGTCCCCCGGGGCTGCGAAGTCAGCCATACGATCGATCCAAATCAGGAGATCGTGATCGCGGGCAGCCTGCGAGATCTCCCATTAACGTTGATTTGACAACGATGCCTGTAAAGCGCTTCACGCGGTCGATATCCGCGCTTGCAAGTATTCCGCGTGGCAGCCTCGTGGGTCAGGTGTCATGGCTGCCAAAAAGCAGGGAAAATCAATTATGAAATTTCAGTAATAGTCCCGAAGGAACCTCTTCAAATTATCGGCATATAGTTTTATTTCAATGTCCATATTATTCATGGCCGACATAGGGGCGTCTCTTTGAATTTCCACGCATAGACGCCGACTGCGAGGATGCCGGATATGATGCCGATGATTTTGGGGAGCATTAGGTCATTAACTCGTTTGCTCAATCTGCGTTCAATCGTTCCAATCCACCAATTTTGTAGGCCGCCGAGGTCCTTTACCTGAATTTTTTTTCGATAATCGCTTGTCGGGATCGTTGGTAATGCCGCAGTATAGAGAATCATCCGTAAATTGGAGCAAGTAGACGGCCCACTTTGGTTTTGCCATTTTTTGTTCAGCTCGATCTACCCTCCGCTTCAACTCCGTTCATACTTTGAAAAACGGCAACTTTTTGGCATAGACATTTACCGGTTTTCACCGGACCTTTGATTACGTCCTGTATCACCTTTAGCGTCGTTTCCGCCACCATCCGGCGCATGGTTTCGAGTTGTCGCAGTCGCCACATACGGACAACAGGATGATTCAGAGGAAACCCCTTTTTGCATTCGGACATCAGCCACTTACTCGGGAAGCCTGCAGTGTCGTGGACCCCGGACTGATACCACAGCACATGGGGAGTGTCGGAAAACTTTTTCCGCTGTCGAACCAAAAAGTACGCCGGCCAGATCTGTACGCCCCTTGGTGCCCATAACCACCATGTCCGCTTTTTCTTTACGCAAAAACCTGACAATTTCCTCAAAAGGAACACCAACCCTTAGCTCTATTTTTGCCGCAGTACCTTCCGTTCGGGAAAGATACGTTTCTTCGAAGATCCGAATGCGTTCCCGGCTAGTTTTTCTGATATAGTCTTCCTTGCTAACCGGAAATCCCTGGCTGGCCACAAGATCGAGGGATTGAAGGCCTGAAATGTTGATGATGTTTAAGATGATGAGCTCTGCCTGCAGTGACCTGGCCAATGAAAGCGCGTGCATGAAGGTTGTTTCAGCGTAAGCGGAAAGATCCAGAGCTGCGACAATTTTTTTTAGATTCACTTCACAATCTTCCATTTTTTCCTTCCTTTCACTCCAGATCCAAGAAGTCAGCAGTGATCAAAGCAAAAATCAAGGCCGAACGGCGTAACTGATCGACTTCCACATATTCGTCGGTTGTATGGGCCTGATTCATATTCCCCGGGCCTAACAGAATGGCCGGTGTCCCGGCCTGCCGTATGTAATACCGGGCATCTGTGAATCCGCTTATTCCAAATATTTCGGGCCGGGTGCCAATCACCCGTTCGATGTTGCTCAGTGATATCGTCACAATTTTCTCGTTAACTGCTATCTCGCTGGGTTCTGCAAACATGAGGCGTTCTTTATATAATTTGATCTCTTCGTGCTTAGCAAAATCCGCCAGAATCTCTTCCAGCCGCTGTTCGATGATCTCCGTTTTCTCATTAGGAAGGCATCGCCGGTCCACTTCGATGAAACAGGTGTCCGCCACGGTATTGATTTTGTTTCCGCCGCTGATCAAGCCAATATTCAAAGTGGGCTCACCCAATATTGAATGTCTGGTCTCTCCTATCATAGCCTTCAACCGCGGCAGCAATTTTCCCATTTTTTCGATGGCATTGACGCCAAGGTGCGGCACGGCAGCATGGGCCGCCACACCTTTGATCGTGATCCGGTACCACAAAGTCCCTTTCTCCGCGGTGGCGATCTTCATTCCGGTAGGCTCCACGACGACCGCTGCGTCTGCTTTGGCCAACCCTTTTGATACGAGAAACCCGGTCCCATGATTACCACCTGATTCTTCATCCGAAACCAGGTGTAGCACTAACTCGGAATGCCCAAGATTTAGACCGGCCTGCTTAATAAGCCAGGCACCATAAATAAAAGCCGCCGTTCCACCCTTCGTATCAGCGGCACCCCTGCCGTAAAGACGCCCTGATCGAATTTCTGGGGCGTAAGGAGGACTGGTCCACACTCCGGGATCTCCAGCCGGGACAACATCCATGTGGCCGTTGTAAATGAGTCGTTTGCCTCCTCCTTTCGCTCGGAGGGTAGCCACCAAGTTGGGCCGCCCCTGCGGGCTGATGACCCGGGACACTTCAAATTCTAGAGCTGAGAGCCATTCTTCCAAATACTCGGAAATTTCAGCCTCCATGCCGGGGGGATTTTCGCTTTGAAAAGCGATCAGACGTTTGGCCATTTCCAAAGGTTCTTCCGGGGGCAGCAGATCTTCAAATCGACGATACAGATCATTCAGACGTTTTGTCTTCAATGGAGTCCTTCCTTTCGACGGTGCAGGTTTCTTCAGCTCTTTGCCTCCATCTGTTCCAGCAGCATCTGCACCACGATTCGGGTGGCCGTGCCCACTACATCGGGGCAATGCGTATCGTGACCTCCTGCATCCTCGAAAGTGTCCCACTCATTTTGGTTTAAAAGATTAAAACTTCTCCCCATCTTCTTTTTCTGAATGTCACCACAGATCAAGGATCCGGTCTGTTCCATAAATCTAGATGCGAATTCTTGGCCGAGTCGGTAGGCCAAAAACCTTTTCTTTTCGGGATCGGCGATGTCACCCAAAGAACGCCCGTAAAGTTGGCTGATGATCATTCCCGCACCAACGGCTGCTCCGCATTGCCCTAAAGAAGTGAGCCCCATGCCGCCGCCCTGAGCATTGGCAGCCCGGAATATATCCTCGCTGCGCATCTGGGGAAATAGCTGATAAACTGCCCCAACTACGCACTGCGCACAACCATGATAAGTACGTTCGAACTCATAGCCAAGATCATATGCCTTTTCCAAAATTGATTCATCCATATGCATCCTTTCTTTTAAAGCCTTTTATGAAACATTTGTCGAAAATCGGTTGTCTAATTTATAGCGTGTAAGAATCTTGGATAGAATCAGCAGCATTCAAGCCGACAGCTTTTTCAGAAAAACGGGACAGATAGATTTTGAATCTCGCAAGAATTAATAAAGCCTGTAATGTTTCTTATAGCATGCAGGGCGTCGGTCCTTCAGGATTGTAGCCTCGGATGCTTCGCGTGATTTCGCCAACACTTGAATGTCCATTTCAGCGGTCACTATGCATTCTTGATCCCCCGCAGGCGCCTCCACCAAAACCCCATTGGTGACGTTGACCTGATCGTCGATGGGACAGAGAATGGCAGATTTCCCATAGGATGTGAAGGGCTTATCCCTGGGAACCGAAATAGCACCAGCCTGATGGCATTCCACAACGTAAACCTGATTTTCGACTGCTCGCGCTGCGCAGCAACGGCGAACGCGGTAATAACCGCGCTCCGTGTAAGTCGCAGAGGGACAAATCAATATTTGCGCTCCCTCCAACATAAAGTGGCGACCGACCTCCGGAAACTCTGAATCATAACACGTCATGAGTCCGATTCTGGCTGATCCGATGTCATATGTTTTGAGTCCGTCGAAGGTTGCCGTGCCCCAATCGGTCTCCCCAGGGAAAAGGTGATTCTTCCTCTGTCTCACAATGCTTCCGTTTGGTGAAAAAAGATGGGCGACATTGTAGCCTCTATCCTGACTATTCTCTACGATCCAGTGGCTTCCACCAACAATGAACAGGCCCAACCTTCGAGCCTCCTCCGTAAAGACCTCTTCGTAAATGGGAGTAAACGGAGCGATAAACTCTCGCATAGCAAGTTTCAGTTCGGCATAAAGAAGTCCCTCGCCAGCCATAGCCAACAAGCCTAAAGTAGTCAATTCAGGGAACACTACCAGGTTCGGCCCCTTCTGGGCTGCCAGGCGGATCTGTTGCCTTAAATGCGCAGCCATCTCGTCATGGCTCATTGTATCGCGCAATCCAAATTGGCAAATAGCTATTTTAATTTTAGCCATAACAAATCCTCCATGGTTATAAGTAACCTGTCGAACCGGTTCTTATAATGGTGGAGAAGGCGGTCCCTGATCATCCATTGGATCGTGAACCGCCCTCATTTAAGCCCCTCTAATTTACTATACTTTTCCGGTCATCTTAATAAATTTGTGCAACAGTTCGCCGACCTTGCCGCAGTATTTGGGATCTTTTTGTGAATATTCGTCGATTACCTCCAAAGAGTACTTGCGCATGAGCGCCACGGTATCTGGATTCATCTTAACGATCTTGCCCTTGTACTTGGCCTGGAACTCATCCATATCTTGGTAATCGCGGTAAGCGAACCATGCATTGGAATCAGCGTTGGCTGCAAGACAGCAGTCAGTTAGGACCCGCTTGTGGTCTTTCGGTAGGGAATCCCAAACTGTTTTATTGACAAAAATTTCGCCTAATGTCTGCTGAGTTAAAAAAGGTGTGATTATATGATTCGTGACCTCCTGAAGCTTCATTTCCCAACCAGCCGCCACACCGCCCCAGTGGGCGCCTTCACAAACGCCAGTCTGCAAGGCTTGGTAAAGCTCTTCACCAGGAAAGAAAACCGGCGTTGCTCCCATCTTTTGAAAAACCGCCGCCGGTATTCCTGTGCTGCGGACTTTGAACCCCTTGAAATCCTCAGGCTTTACCAACGCCCTTTTCGAATAGAGCGCCAGAGGCCCGCAGCTGATTGGGCCTACAACGTGAACGCCATGTTCGGCATAAGCCTGTCTGATGATATCGAGGGCCCCCATTTCAGTCATGAAGAACCACATTTCCTCAAAACTGTCCCACATGAACAATTGGCCGTTAAAATGACCGGCCACTGGGATCTTGCCAATCCAGTAGGCCGGCCAAAGCAACGCAATTTCGAACACTCCGCGTCCGACGGCTTGCAGGACCTCTCCCGTGGGGACCATTGATCCTGGCGGCATAGGGACAATTTTAATTTCACCGTTGCTGGCCTCATTGACTCGTTTGGCAAATCCTTCGTAAACCGGTTTGTAATATCCTGTGCCGGTGGGCCAGTGAGTCTGCATTCGCCACGAGACCTTGTCTCCGGCCCGGGCGTTTCCGGGCACCATCGATGCGGCACCGATTGCAGCCGCCGTAACACCTGTTTTTATTACTTCTCTACGTGTAAAGTCCTTTTTCATGCTGCTCCTCCTTGTGTTATTTTTTGTCTCCACGCGGAACTGTTAAATTTTAAGAGCTATGCAAACCTGCTTTTCTGCGGTCTTATCCCTTTTATAAAAACATCGATAATCAGATAATTTAAATGGAGCATCTGGTAATCGTAGCACTTATGAAAGCTTTTGAAACAATTTGTTTCCCATGACCGACTGCTCTTGGTTCAACTGAACGAAAAGGCCGTCCTCGTGAGCTCGAACCTTGAACCCGATTTCTTGCTCAAGACGACTTCCGTCAACCAAGTGGGGATAAGGCCATTTAGGAGCATTTTCATCAAAACTGATTTGCGCCCCAGGAATGTACTTCTTGACGATCTGTGCAAAATCGGATGGTGTAGCCGTTATTCCACCGGAATTGTAAATCCTGTGCTTCAGGTCTTTTTTCAGGACTAATCGCAGAAGCTGCTCGGCCACATCATCAACATATATGAAATTGGCCGATTGGTTGGATCGCAGGGCAATTCTGACCGGCTCCCCTCTCACCGCTGCGGCTACCATCTGACTAGTCCAGGCCGTAACTCCTCTCGCCTCACGTCCGCTGCCGTAAACTGCAGAGATGCGCACACAGGGAATCTCTATTCCATATTTGGTTTCGAATTTTGTGGCCATAAATTCGTTCAGGGCCTTCGTGGCGCCGTAAATGGAACCACTTCGCAAGAGAACCTCGTCTTCGGTCACTGGCCGAGCGCCGTATAAATCAGGTGTGGCGTAAGCCGCGATGGAGCTGCAAAAGACCACTCGCTTCACTCCTTTCATTCGAGCCGCCTCGTATAGATTATTTGTGCCAAGCACATTCACCTGTATGGCCCAGTGTGGATTGGCCTCGCCCTCCGCCGTAAGAGCGTAAGCTACGTGTATTATAGCTTCTGGGCTGGCCTGATGCACTGCCCTGATAGCATCTGAGAAATCCCTCAGATCCCCACTCAGGACCTCCACCCGTCCAACCAGATCAGGATCACTGAGGTGGGGGCGTCTAGAAAGCACCACGGGTTGATGCCCGGCCTGTAACAACTTGTAAACCAATCTGGCTCCTATAAAACCGGCCCCTCCTGTTACGAGTACTCTCATCCTCCTTTCTCCTTTCTTTTCTAACCTTATGGTTCAGGTTTTCCCACTTTTCATTGCTTTTTATTTAACTAATATTTTTGGTAAAAAAAGAATAATGTCCGGAAAAATAACCATGAGAATGGTACAAAAAAGCATGATTCCGATAAAGGGCAGAACACTTTTATAAATCAGTTTCATTTCTGCCTCAGGTGCCAGAGATTTAAGATAGAAGAGGTTGTAGCCAAAAGGAGGTGTGAGATAACCCATGCATAAATTTACTTGAAAAATAATAGCGAACCATATGGGATCGAAACCCAGACTGAGAATAATTGGATAAAAGATGGGAAGACAGAGCAGAATAATTCCCATCGGATCCAAAAACATTCCTAATATGAATACAAAGAAGTTCATCATGAAAAAAAGAGTCCAAGGACTCATTTCCGTTCCGGACAGCAGTTGTTGGACGAAGAACACCCCACCGCCTCCGCTGTAAACCGCCACAAATCCACTTGCCCCAAACATAATCCACAATACCATTCCCGTAATGGTAGCCGTTGAGTAGCTAACCTCCTTCACGAAGGTCCAGTTGAATTCACCGCGCAAGATAACGGCCAATACCACAGCTATCGCCCCGACGGAGGCTGCTTCAGTGGGGGTCGCAATTCCAAAAAAAATCGTGCCAAGTATGGCGAGCATAATCAGCACAGGCAGGATCACCGATACCAGGGACCGAATTTTGCGGCGGAAACTCACGAATTCATCGATGGCTGGACATGTCTCAGGCTTGAGCCATGAAAGTACAAGGATATATATGATAAATCCGAGAAGGATGAATAAACCAGCAGCCAAACCACCTGCGAACAGTTTGCCGATGCTCTGCCCGGTCATCATTCCGATGACAATAAGAGTGATGCTGGGCGGAATCAAGATGCCAAGTGTGCCTGCCGAGCCGATGGTACCGAATATGATGCTATCCTTGTACCCCTTTTGTCGCATGGGCGGCATACCTACTAGACCTGAAGTCACGGTTGAGGCCGAACAGTTGCCGGTCATAGCCGAAAGGGCAGCAGCAAATCCGCAGGAACCCACGGCGAGACCTCCCCGCAAGGAGCCGGACCAGAGATAAAATGTCTCGTACATGTCCTCGGCGATCTTGGATTTTGATAGAGCCACCCCAATAAAAATAAAGAGGGGTACTGCCGCCAGTAGCAACATCCACATGTAGTTGAAAACACCGGCCACGATGGGCATAAGTCCAGCTGGCCCCCACATGATCAGGCCTGCAATGACTGCGATGCCTCCCATGGCGAAACCGAGTGAAACGCCCGACATAATGGCGAGCACCAGCCCTCCAAACATTCCAATCGTGAGAAAAACTTCTTGACTCATTCCGTTTCCCCCTTCCCAAAAGATGCTATAGTTTCAATAACCGAGACGACTCCTTGCAGCAAAATGAGGACGGAACCGAGCAGGAGCATGAACTTATAGGGATAAACAGGATGAGCCAGAACCATCTCATCGACCTCACGCATCGACCAAGAATCGAGGAAAAAAAGCCAACCCTCCCTGATGAGAACCACTGCCCAAAGAATTAAAAAGCCGTAGTTGAGCAAATCAAATAATTTTCGAGTTTTGAATGAAAATCGGCTGGTGATCAGATCCACGCGAACATGCCCGCCGCGCAGAAGAGTGAATGCCCCTATTAGTATGAAATACGTTCCGAAAAGGCGCTGAGAATACCCATGTGCCCATACAGTGGGAGCGTTGAACCAATAACGAGCAACCACCTCCCAGGACAGCATGATTGCACCTATCCACACTAAATAGGAAACGATTTTACCGGACCAGTTAGTTATACTTTCGATCGCCTTAAGCACAGTTTTCATTTAAAATCCTATCATGTGAAAAGAGTTGACGGCAGTTTTTTAGTATTGTCGCTCTGTATGTATAAGATCTTTTTTGTCTATTTTTATCTTCTCGGAGGATCGCCAGGCGGCACCATTTCCCTGAGCCGACCTTTGATCACTTTTCCACCGGGGTTGCGTGGTAATTCCTTCACAAAAGAAATTGAGGCGGGCACCTTGTAATCTGCAATGAGTTCACGGCATTTTTGGATAATTTCAAGCTCTGTAGGATTTTCTCCTGGAACCGGCACGACGAATGCGTGGGCCACCTCTCCGAAAATGCTGTGAGACCGGGGAACCACAGCCGCTTCCAGGACATCGGGATGAGCAAGAATCGCTCCTTCCACCTCAATAGAATAAACGTTCTCGCCACCTCGGTTGATCATATCTTTCTTACGATCCTCGATGTATACAAAACCCTCGTCGTCAATCTGAGCAAAATCCCCGGTATGCAACCAACCGTCGGCCAAATCGGTAGCAGTGGCTTCGGGTTTGTTCCAATAACTTCTAACAACATTGGGCCCTTTAACCAAGAGTTCACCGATCGATCCGCAGGGAAGGTCATTTTCTAACGGATCGATCACCCGCAGTTGTACTCCACTCACGGGCAAACCTACCGACGCACCCTTGCGGCTTGTATCGCACGGCGGCATACATGTGGTGAGTGAGCTTGTTTCGGTCAAGCCGTATGCATTGAACAGGTCCACCCCTAATTTTGTCTTAAGAGAACTGATAGTTTCGGGATCCATAGGCGCGCCCCCGTAAGAAAAATCCCTAACCGCTGAGAGATCAGCTTCTTCGAGCCTTGGATTGAGTAGCATGAGTTTGTATACGGTCGGCACGGTGATCATCGTCGTTACTCGATACTTGGCGAGCAGTTCGATCATGGCTGTGGTTTCGTAAGCCCGCATAATTACGGTGGTTCCTCCAGTATAAAAGAATGCCACCAGCTGAGTGTTCAGTCCCGTAACGTGGAAAAGAGGCACCACAATCAACGTGATGTCCTTCTCCCGATACCCCATATGCGCTCCTGCATTGCGGGCATTGGTAAAGATGTTCCGATGGCTCATAACCGCACCCTTAGGCAAGCCTGTGGTGCCGGAAGTATACATGATGCAGGCAGGTTCGTCGGCATTAAACCTGATTGGGGGAGGCTCACTCCCGGTAGCTGAATTTAGGAGGTCTTCGAAAAACAGCGCACCCTGTTTTCTAACATCACCAGCATAAATGAGATCTGGCTTGCTTTGCAGCGTATTCTCAAATTGCAGATATGTGTCCCAGAATTGATACCCCAGTATCAGGGTCCGAGGGGAAGCATCATTGACGATATATGTGAATTCTTTTGGAGACAGGCGATTGTTCAGGGGGACGACAATGGCGCCTAATCTGAGTGCTGCAAAATAGGCCGTGCAGAACTCAATACAATTTGGGAGAAGAAGGGCGACCCGGTCACCCCGGCCTACTCCCAACTCGGAGAGCCTTGCGGAAAGAGTTTCTGCCCCTGAAAGAACCTGAGCAAAGGTCAACTCTCGGGCACCCTCTATGAGAGCGGTCTTGTTAGGCAGGCGGGCAGCAGTAAACTCGAGAATCTCGTGAACCAACATTGGAACACCTCCTGTTAAAGTGAAGTGCCGTTGTTACTTTTTCACTCGATCCAGCCACATCCCTCCCCCGGGAGGAGAAGTAGTGAATGTCCAGCTTTAGATTGCATCCCCGAAAAAGCCGTTATCTGCAGATTTTTTTATCAGGCCCTTTTTCGTGCTTCTGAACCGCGTTGCCATCCACAGGATACAGAATCGTTTCGCTTGTGGGGTGCTTCAGCCCCCCACAGGTCAAACAAAATCCGCCAGTCCGGGATTGCCATTTCCAAGTTGAAACTCACTGAAGATATTATAAAGAGTCAATTCAGGCATTTCCTTGTAGCGATTAAAACATTTCACTCTTTTGCAGAAAAATAGATTAATACAAATTGCAATCGGCTTGCTATCCAATCATTACACCAAACTCGTTCCCAGGGTAGGTTCGGACGCACGCAGTTTGGAATCGTCCATATTTTCATCTATTCCCGCCAAATAACGTGCTAGTTTTTTCTTATCTTCAAAATCATAATCCATGCTTAAAGAGATAGTTTCCATGATGGGTGATCCGCCACCATGTACGCCGGCAATTTTGTACCAGGCAGACATGCTGGAGGCACCGAGATCCTCCACAAACTTCCATATTTTCAGAGATTCTTCCGGTGTTAGTTTAGTATTACGTACGATGAACTTTTTAAGCTCATCAACGTTCTCACCCTTTTTGAAATCCTCGTGGAAAGGCATGGTGACCGAAATGCCTCCGGCAATTTCAGTCAGAATATTGTATTCATGATAGATTAGTTCACCGGTCAAGCGTCTTCCCACGTTCGCATATACCTCATTTGGGAAAAAAACCCCGCTTGAGGTTTTTGTACCGTAAAGGGCTGCGGCAATACCAGCTGAATATGCCAATGCTGCGGCGCTTGCAAACTCTGTTAATTTTTCCTTCACATGGGAAGCTTTTATGATGTTATTTGCCTCGGCCGCTAGCATGGTGGCTCCGCAGAGGATGTCGGAAACGGCTGGTTTGCATCCACAGTAGCTATGTCGATGGGAATTGGCGAAGAGCAGGGCCATCCGCCTGCCGAATTCCCATTCTCCGCACATAAATACCCTTTCATTTGGCACAAAAACATCGTCGAAAATTATCACTGAATCCGACACGCCCATGCGGCAAAAAGGAGAAGCATTCTGATCATTATTGTCCCGGAGCCAAACCGGTCGTGTAATAATTTTAACCCCCTCGGTGTCAGGTGGAATGGCGAAAGCCACGGCATAGTCGCGGTCTTCCTCTGTCAAGGCACGCGTTGGGACCACCACCATCTCTTCGGCATAAGCAACGGTCGTGATTGACATTTTATAGCCACGGACAACAATGCCATCCTTGCGCCGTTCCACAACATGCACGTAGTGATCGGGGTTTTCCTGCTGAGAGGGTCGCTTCAACCGATCACCCTTGCTATCTGTCTGAGCACAACATCCGGCAATATCGTTTTTTTGGTAATGACGCAAAAATTCCAGTAATCGGGTATGATAATCGGTTCCTTTCGCTGTGTCGATTTCCTTGGTGCAAACCGCAAGGGCGGTAATGCCGTCTTGCCCCATGCACCGCTGAATGCACCCGCCGGCTCTCCTCGCTGCCAAATGAATCAATTTCTGCTTCTGCATGAGTTCATAGGGATTCGAGGGGAGCAAACTGAACCGGTTTACCTCCTCATCGATCAGAGGGGAATGAGCTGTCGCCAATCCCTTCCACTCCGGATTTTGTGCCAAGTCGAAAACGAGATCATAAACCCTAACGCCCGAGCGCATCCTCGGATCGTCTCTTCCCACTTTTTCACCGCCGATGTAGATATTGGGGCGCATTGCCGCCAGGTTTTCATGATACTGATCTTTGGTTCTGAGCATAATTCAAAAACTCCTTTTAACGGGTTGGTATTTCAGCATGCGACTCTGATCACTTGATTGGTCAGATTCCTCGATTCATCTCCAAGCAGGAAAAGAATCGCATTGGTCACATCCGATAGTTCTCCGAAGCTGTCGGCCTTGACTTCCATATGATCGGAATTCCACCAGTCAAATGGGCGTGGCGCCTTGATGTACCCGGGAATGACACAATTGACGTTCACTCGGCTTGAATGAAGTTTTTTGGAAAGACTTCCGGCGAGTGCCACTGTTCCATCCAAAACCCAATCGAAACCTATCGCGTTCAAGTTCGCATCCCATGCCCAAGGTGCGATATAAATCAAACGGCTCCAGGGGCGTTGAGGCATCAATTTCATTAAACAATAAGCGATGTCCTGTGCCGATTGGAGGTTCCCTTCCAGAATCCGGAATTTGTCATCGCCTTCCGAGTCCTTTAATCCCGATCCGAGTTCATTACGAAGCCCCATCCCTAAGTCGTGGATATAGATGTCGAAGGGTCCCGACTCTTTTTCGATCCTGAAAAAAAGCGACGGGGTCAATTGTCCGTAATCGCTGGATTTAAAGCACCTAACGTTTCCATACAAGGAAACATCATTCTGTGGATCCTTGTCACGTGTGTCATTCACCACCGCGAATACGGATGCACCCGCTGCCGTCAATGCCTGAATTGAGGCGGCGCCGATCGCCTTTTCACCACCTACGACCAGTGCCTTTTTCCCGGAAAGCGGATTCATTTCGCTTGTGGAGCCGCTTTTGCCATCGAACTTTTTTGGTAAGAGACCGATTAAAATCATATCCAGAATGAATTTTTCAGCCTCTTGACTGCTGGCGCTTCCCCGCAAATCCCATCTTTTCAACACCCAGCCATCGACTGTTGTTTTGATCAAGTTGGCCGCCAATTTCGGGTTGCAACCTCGCAGGAGTTTTTTTTGGACACATTCGTTGATTACATTTTCGAACATGGCGATGTGTTCGTGTTCCTTTTTGAGAAAATTTTGCAAAAAGGGGCGGCTAAGAATATGGCCTTCCTGATAAAGAAGAAGAATACCGTCGGACCACCGGTCCATGAAGTTAAATTCGGCCCGGACCATACGGCGCAGCTTTTCGAGAGGGTCGTCGATGTTTTCCGTGGCTCTTTCGAGTTCCTCGAACACCAAGTCACACAAGTAATTATGGATAAGATAGAAGATGTCTTCTTTTGAACCAATATAGTCGTAAATATTGCCGTAACTGAATCCAGCTTCCTCGGACAGATCCCTCAATGTCGTTTTGTGGAAACCATTTCTGGAAAACAGTTTGATGGCGGAAAGCACGATCTGAACCCGTCTTTTTTCGACCAGTTCTTTGTTTTTGACGGTGGTGGGAATCTCATCCATCAGGCCTCCGACCGAACAGTCAGATTCTGATTGAGCTGTCATAAAATCTACGCTATCTTAGCTGAAAAGTGAATGTCAATTATTATTTATTTAAAATTCTAAAAATAATGTCATTTTGAAATATAAATAACATCCGTGCGCCATCGGAAGGAAAATAGGAGTGGAATCTGTTTCAGCCCCATCGGCCGGCAGGATTCAAGCTTGGACACAATTTTTTTAAACAGGTGTATCAAGGTCCGACTGGTTCAATTATATTCTAAGAAATCACAGGAACCTAAACTAAAAGGAAAAAAATAATGGCAATTCCGATTATGCTGATTCCAGGCCTTCTATGCTCGGCTAGACTGTACCTCCCTCAGATACCGGAGTTATGGCAGTGCAGCGCCGTTATGATTGCAGAGCACACCCGCGATGATACCATGGCAGGGGTCGCCGAGCGCATCCTTCGCAATGCACCTCCGCATTTCATCTTGGGTGGGTTGTCGATGGGCGGCTACGTTGCATTTGAAATCATGCGACAAGCGCCGGAACGTGTTACAAAGTTAATTTTGATGGATACATCGGCCCGCAGCGATACACCCGAACAAATTGAACGCCGCCACACGCTTATTTCCCGCGCCGAAAACGGGCAACTGGAACAAATCGCAGATCAACTCTTTCCAGTTCTGGTTCATCCGTTACGTCAAAACGATCCTGCACTCAAAGGCCTGGTGTGCCTTATGGCTTCGGAGGTTGGACCCAATGCATTTGTCCGTCAGCAAAACGCTATAATTTCCCGCGCCGACTCGCGTTCTGGACTCGGCGCGATCAAGTGCCCAACCCTGGTTGTCGTTGGGGACCAAGACGAACTCACACCACCGGAGCTATCAAAAGAAATCGTTGATGGCATTTCCGGCGCACAGCTAATTAAGATTCCCGAGTGTGGCCACTTATCCACCCTCGAGAAGCCCGATAAAGTATCGCAAGCTATAGTGAATTGGATCCAGAGTTGAGGATGGATCTAAAACGAATAGAGCGAAGTATTTTGGGAAACTCACTCAAGATCTTGGTGCAGGCAAACCGATAGGATGATAAAAAGTCCGACTTGTCCACCAGACCATTGGTGCAGACCAGTCTCAAAACGAATGCTGCAATGGAAAGCGATGCCAGGCCCACCTCCGAGTTAGATATGGAAATGCCTGGTTTGAATTTGTCACCATTGATGTCAAAGACTTTGGCCTGCTTTCATTCTCTTGGTCAAGAATCCGATTGACAATCTCTGGCAATATCCAGCATTAGTTATTGAGTAGCATTCAGACCCACCCATCGAACATCTTCAAGACCACTTTACAACCTGCTCGCAAAGGAGATCAGAGGCATGAAACCAAACAAAGGTTTTCTTAGTGCGTTGTTTTTAATAACATTAATTTTTAGTCTGCTGTCCATCGCCACCCTTCATGCCCAACAGCTTCCGCCCCCGGAAAGCGTACGTCTCGATGATTTGAAGTACATGACAGGATTCCCGCCCGCCGATGACAAAATCATAACCAATCAGAACAAAAACAAGTATCCTCAGCTGCGATGGACCCTCCAGCACACACGCGAACTGGTTCCCACCCGCAACATCCGCCGCGGCAACACCGCCGTATCGCCGTTGCCGGTTGCCGAAAGGGATTTGACCAATTTTGCATTTGAAGACGATAAGGGCCAGCCAACCACCGTTGGCAAATGGATGACCGATACATACACCGATGCGTTGATCGTACTGCATAAGGGGAAATTGATCTTTGAGCGCTACCACAACGAGGGCGCTGACACAAATCCCCACCTGCTCTTTTCGATGACCAAATCGGTCACCGGTCTGATGGCCGCGCAACTGGTCCATGATGGCCGGATCGATGCCGATGCCACGGTTCCTCGTTATGTGCCGGAACTGGCAAACAGCGCGTGGGGCGACATGACCGTACGCCAGGTGATGGATATGACCGGCGCTGTTCGCTTCAGGGAGGTCTATACCGATCCGACAACTGAAATTTTCGGTTACGCCTTTGCCGCCGGTATGCTGCCGCCGCCGCCCAATTATGCCGGTCCATCGACCATTTACAGTTTCTTGCAGACTCTTCAAAAAGAAGGCGAACATGGCGCCGGTTTTGTTTACCGCACAGTCCACTCCGAGGTGCTGGGCTGGATCATCTCGCGCGTCACGGGCAAACACTGGGCCGATTTGATGTCGGAACAGATCTGGCAGGTATTGGGTATGGAAGAGGATGCGTATGTGATGATCGATAAGGCGGGCACCCCCCTGCAGGGTGCCGGCTTGTGCGCGACCGCACGCGATCTGGCACGCTTAGGTGAAATGGTCAGACGTGGCGGTGAATTCAACGGCAACCGGATTTTTGATCAGGCAGTGATAGATGATCTCCGCAAGGGCGGTGATCGCGAAAAATTCAAGGCCTCTGGAATGGGCTTCCGACCGGGTTACAGCTATCGCAGCCAGTGGTGGGTCCTGCACAACGCTGATGGCGCCTTCGAGGCAGCAGGCATCCATGGTCAGATGATTCACATCAACCCGGCGGCAGAGATGGTCGTGATCAAGCTGTCTTCCCATCCAGTGGCCAGTGCCGCTTTCACTCATGCATACACGCTTAAAGCTTGGGATGCGCTGGCAAGGGCGGTGAGGCAATAAGACTGCAACCTTCCTACTCATCTACTCATTGGTGAGGATCACGAGTGAAATTGATCGAAAGACGCCTGCCCCATAGGGCCACACTCGCCAACCCACCGGAAATAAAGGCGATTAACTGGATCATAAGGAGGCCAAGCACCTGCGATCTAAAGATCACTTTCCCGCACTCCAGGGATCAAGAAAGACGAGGGTGCTTTAGGTTCTGAGTGAGTTGGTGCGGCTGGGAATATAAATTCAATGATATCATCTTGTTAGAGTGTGGTTCAGAGTGAGTTTCACGAGTCCGGTCTGGTTGCTTTTTTAGCCCGTGGCAGTGAGTATGCAAAAAGTGGAAAATGGGTGCCTATAGGGTGCAAATACAGGTCAAAAAGCGGCACCCTGGGCTGCATAAGTCACTTAAGTCATTGATATCAAAAAGCTTTTGGCTATCTACGAATCCGTAGGTCGCAAGTTCGAATCTTGCCGGGCGCGCCATAAAAAATTTAGGGGTTACGGCAAACCGACCGTAACCCTCTTTTTTTGGGCACCGATGGCTTCAAAACGATTGACTGAATGTTGATCGGATCATCACACTACCGGCGCGAATCGCCTGATTATGTCGTTGTTTTACCTTCTGGCCGCCTTCCAGTTGCCGCTCCAGGCAGTTCCCGAACCGCCTTCGCGTCGGAAAGTGCCTTCGGCGGTGCGGCCGTCGAAACCGACCCTTCCCACATAGCGCAGTTGGATGAACGGCGGCTTGGTGCCGAGAGTGAGGCCATAACGCAGCTCACCAGTGGCGGGGACATAGCTCACCTCGGCCGGCCACTGATAGGAATGTTTGCCCTGACGCCAGATCGTACCAGTGTAGCGGCCGCCGCCGCCCCGCAGGGTCATCACGTAATCGGTGGTCCGCCCTTGGCCATTTACCGTCCGGATGGCCCAGCTACCCGACAGGTCCATTACGGCCGATGAGGCCTGGTGGTCCGGAACGATCGCGATGGTGGCCGAGGTTTCGGCGGTCCGGTTCGCGGCGTCCGTCACCCGGACCCGTAACCGACCCGTGGACGCTGTCGGCGATATGGCGCCTACGGTACCTTGCAGGGCACCCGGATTATGCCCGACATGCAGCCCGCCCGAAGGCTCAATGGCTATGGTGTAAGGGGGGGTGAAGGATTGGGGTGGCCGAATGACGAAATCGGCGGACCGGCCGGATCGCAACTCGGTGGGCACCTTCAGCAGCAATTGATGGGTCGCCACCCCGAATCGGGTGGCCATGGCATCTTTTCTGCCGTCCGGCGCTTCGATGACGACTTCGAACAGCCATACGGAAGCTGTCGCCAGGGAAGCGGCCGCGACCGAAAGCTGGGAAGAAAAGCGAAAGGCCTGCTTGCCATCGGAAACCGCCTCCGCACCGCCGGTTTGAAATATCGTGCCTCTAGCATCGTCCTTGATGGTCATGGTGACGCGCGCCCTGGTGATGCCGCGACCCAACGTGTAGGCGGTGTAGCAATGGATTTGGTCGTCGGGGCCGAAGCTGGTTTTGGCGTTCGGCGGTTGCAGCCCGTCTGTAGTGATCACCTGATCGATCTTCACCCGTTGAAAAAATTCCAAAGGATATTCGGCCCGTCGCGCATGGGTGGGGTCGTCCGCTGGATGATAGGTGAGCACCACCTTGTAGCGACCGTCTTCCAAGCTTATGAGATGCGGCTGATAACCATAACGCATTGTCACGCCGGCGTATTGCACTTCCCGGCGGGTGGGTCCCTTGACAATGGCGCCGCTTGCATCCTCCACATGCCACTGCATAACACCCGCAACGGGCTTGTCCGACGGGTATACCACCTTGGCCGAAAAGTGTAGATCGTCGCCGTTCTGGGCCGGCGGCTGGAAGGGCTGCCCCTCATATCCTCCGATGGCGACACGATAGATTTCTATTTCAGGCAAGGGCGGTTTGCTCTCCTCCAACGCCATCTCCTCTCGGACCGAGGTGATGAGGGTTTTGATCAATCGCATCTCTTCCACGAAGGGGACCAATTGCCGATAGGTTGCTTCGGCCGCCTGCACCTGGGTTTGATACGCCTCTTCGGCCTTGCGTTGGAAGTAGGTTTCGAGGGTGGTCTTCAAATAGTCGTTGTAATAGCGTCCCGCAAACGGGGCCTGCATATCGGCGCCGGCAAGGGCGTCTCGTTGAAAGGGCGAAGGGGTCTTGTAATGGATGGCGGCATTTTCGAGGGGATTTTGCCAGAAGCTGTTCAAGCGGCGCGTAACTGCTTCGGGCCCCTCCTTTTCGATCAGCGCAGCCCAGGAACCTGCGCCGGTTACCAGGGCACCATACTGCCGATGATGGTAGGCGGCGTAGGCATTCCACCAGAACTCATTGTATTGATTGTACTGTGCGGTGATGAACTTCTTCAGGGCATAGTCCATGAACTGCACGCCTGCCATGGACACGCTCAACGCCGTGCTGCCGATTTTGCCGATGATCCATCCCATCTCGGCGCCGATCGCGGTTGCCACGGAAGCGCGTTTGGCGGCGTCATCGCCTTGAAAAGCACTATAGGCCTGGGAAGCAATGGTCGCTGCGGTGACACCGTACCCGATTTGCGCCATGGCGTTGTTGATGTTCACGGTTAACGGACGGGCCTGTCGGATACGGGTCAAATGACCCCTGATCTTGTCCACCGAGGTCAAGCTGCGGGCATCGATGTGCACTTCCAGAATTTTTTCCTTGAGCAGGTAATCGATTTCTTTCAGATAAACGCCTTGGGTCAGGGCATCTGCAAAACCCACCAGATTGGCGACATCGCCGTAGGTGCCCAACAGGTGGGTGGCGAAGTACTTGCTGATGGCCTCGTCCCTGTCCAGTTTGAGGATTTCAGCCCGATGGGTCGCAATGAACTTTTCGAGGGACCCAACCTGTTCATCGGCGACGGCCCCAACCGTCCATATAGTAAGGCCCAGCAACATCAGTATCGCCCTTTTTAACATCGCACGGCTTCCTCTGCATGGATCAGGGGCGATATCCGGCGCCTGTTGGATGCGCGTCACGGCGACACGAACCCCCTTTGTCGGTCCTTATCGGTATTTTGAAGGGATAACTTGAACATGCGCGGTGCCGGCAAAAGCAGTTTCGACCTCATCGCCAGTTCATTTTGACACAGACGGCTTCAAATCGATCATCGATCGAGGTCATGTTTATCCGATTAGCTTTCAATCTTTTTTAAAAAGGTACGATAATCATAGTGTTCGGGTATCGATAGGCCATTCGAGGATTTGATTTAAATGAAACATCTCTCACAAAAACTCACCGTATTCATCGGTATCGTTACGATTCTTTTCGCGACGTATCTTTTTTACGAAATCTACCGCATGACCAACAAGCGATTCATGGGCCTTGATGTTCAACAAGCTGAAATGGCGTTGAAATTTGATCTGGCCATCCGCGATTATATCGGGCGGTACGTCCGACCGGTGATGTACCAATTTTTGGGCGAAGACGAGTTCATCCGTGAAACGATGTCCA